>Ga0265798_10000299_pt1 | contig 89095 bp, 84 predicted proteins | sample P3T30metagenome_FD_192430 | JGI IMG/M metagenome (GOLD analysis project Ga0265798, IMG submission 192430) | Plant litter microbial communities from East Loma Ridge, Irvine, California - P3 T30 | ecosystem: Environmental > Terrestrial > Plant litter > Unclassified | place: USA: California... | reverse complement strand
GCAGTTTGGGACGCGCCATATTTACAATCTCGAAGGGGTGAACTTTCATGGTACATGAGAAAATCGCTCAGATGATGTCCATTTTGGTCCAAAGGTATTCGTCCATTAACGCCAATACATCTCATCGTGAAACCTCCAACACCATCGCACCCTCATCATCTCCCTATTCCTACCTCTTCCTCCCCCTCATCATCATACTCCCCACCACCCCCGCCGCAACAACCAACCCCCCCACAATCGCCGCGCCCACCAGCCCCTCCTTCGCAACCTTCTCATCAATCAGCCCCTTCAAGCTCCCCGCCTGCAAATTCGCCGGCTCCAGCTCCAACAACAGCTCATTGTATCTCCGCGCCTCGGCGTAGTTGCCGAGCTTGTAGTTGCCGAGCGCGAGGTAGTACAGGCATTCGCGCCGCCGTTCGCGCGAGTTGCGGAAGATTTCGGAGAGCAGGCGCACGCCTTCTTGTTGGTCGGGGCGCGAGTCGGATTTGATGAGGCCCTGTGGAGATGTAAGTATGAGGGTGGGGGAAGGGTTGGAATGGGGAGGTAAGTTACCCATGCGTAGTTGAATTTGGTCTGGAGACCGACGTATTCACCTTCTTTCTCGTACTGCGCGCGCAGGACCTGCAGTTCTTCTGGCTTCAGCGGCGACTCGACATCCGCGGCATCTATTGGTCGTTAGCAAGATCCTTCTTTCTCTTTTCCCAGCGCACGTACATGGTAATGAAGGCGACATGGCTGTATATGTGGTATAGACTCGATTAGAGGATTGTAGGAGAAAGTGTGGAGAAAGCAGTCGAGGCAAGTCGTGTGCTGGCCAAGGCTGTCTCGTGAAAACTGGCTGTGACGTACGCCTCGTGGCCGTGGCGTTTACAGGTGTGGCAAATTGCCGCGGCTTGCTGGTTGCCAGGTGCGCACGGGCAAAACAACAGAACGTCAACACCACGAACTTCGCATCGCGAACATCTTCATACGCCCGCACCACCACGAACACCAATCTCATTCAGCAACTCTCAGCCACACAAAAACATCCCACATCCACACGCGACACCAAACCATCATCCAAAATGCTCCTCGACGAAGATCCCGCCGCCGTACGTCCCTCGCATCCCACACACCACTCTCACCCACCACCCTTCCAAACACAATACTAACAACCCCTCCCAGCTAATCTCCCAATGCACATCCCACTTCAAAATAACCAACGACACCGCCTCTCTCACGCGGATCTCAGACTCCCTCTCCACCCTCTCCACCTTCCGACACCAGCACCTACACTCCCTCTCCCAACAACTCTCGACCCTAACCCGCACCCACCAAACCCTATCCGCAAACCACAACCACACAATCAGTCAACACAACGCCGTCGACCACGCGAGCGAGATCCTGCGCCTCGATACAGAGAAATTCAAAATCGCGAAGATGGCGAGTGATTTGGATATTGAAGGGGAGAGGCTGCAGAGTGAGTTACAGAGGTTGGGCGGGGTGGCGGGGGAGTTGGAGGAGGAGGGGGTTGAGGGGGGGAGTGTGGAGAGGGGGGGAGAGGATGCGACTGTGTGAGTAATGATGTTGTGTATCGGAGTGGAGGGGGTTTGCTAATGAATTTGATAGGTTGAAGCTCAAGTTGTATCGCACGCTGGGCATCGATGTCGAGGCGGACAAGACGACGGGAGAGTACAACAAGGCGGTCGTCAGGAACGCGGCAAAGGGAGATGTGCATGTCGTCAACATTGATCCAAAGTTCTCGAGGCACTTTTACACAAACTACTTCTGGCGGACGATGTAATGATCGTACAGGGGCGTGGGTTGGAACGGATTGTCACGAGATACCTTTGTTTTTGCAGGAGTCTGGAGTCGTATCGTACACTTGTCAATGGCCAAGAGATTTCACAAGCTTTGAGACAACTGCGTGTATTGCGTATGCTACTTCAAAGTTGCAGCGTGACGTTCGTAGTCATGCATACATGAGCCATCGCCACAGCGCATTGTTCTCGTCCCTGATCCTAACCCATCCAATTCATCCTCCTGTGTCATATCCCTCATCCTACCGCAACCTCTCCTTATCATGCAGATCCTCAAAGCGGTTCTAACGCTTGCTCTTCTTCTTCGCCGCAACGACCTTGAAGTTGCTGTTCTCAAGCGCGGCCGGTTGCTGCGTCTGCGTCGACGCCCCGCCCTTCTTCGCGACCTCAGACCAGCCGCTAGCCGACGACTTGTTCTCGGCTGGGGAGGACGTGTTGCGCTCGTCGAAGATGCCCTTGTCTGCCAGCTTACGGCGGCGCAGGAACTCTTCGGCAAAATGGCGGGAATCGAGCGTGTTGGAGGCAGAGTGCACAGACTCGGTGATGAGCTCAGCGTCCGTGGGGAAGCTCAGAAGCGAGGAGACGAAGTCTTCGGCTGTGATATATTAGTCATGTACTGTGTGGTGAGAGTTTCGGAACGTACCATTGATGCCCTTGTTAAGGTCGTGACGGAGCTCTTCGACGGCCCACTTGCGGAACTGCTCCTCAGCATTAACCTTGCCAGACTGGCCACCGAGCGTAGTGCTGCGGCTCATGGCAGGCTTCTTTATCGCAGACGGGACAATGTTAGTGCTCGTGGAACGCACAGGAGCAGCTGGTGCAGGGCTTCCGGCCGGAATCTTAGTCTTGCCGCTTGAACCGACTGTAGTCCAGGCACTGTTGACACCAGGAGCATTGGGCACAGCGAGGCCTACTTTGCTGGCGAGATCAGCATACCGCTTGCCAGCAGATGGAGCTGGGGCTGTGACACCGAGAGCACCGGCGGCAGTAGCAGCCTGGGCGACCGCGCGTTGTTTGCGAGCCTCTTCCTCCTTTTGGATCTGCTGAAGCGTCTTCTTCGACGCAGCTGTTGATGGCGTAGCAACCTTACCAACAACGGGCTTGGCGCCCCAGACAGATGGAGCGGCTCCACCAGGCGTGACGGGCGAAGCGCCACTTGCCCACGTAGAGCTGGACGGTAGACCCGGCTGCACTAGTGGAGACTGCATTTGTGCAAGCATCTCCTTCTCAAGAGCTTCACGGCGAGCGGCGGCAGCTACGGCCTCACGTTCGGCAGCCTTCTTAGCCTCTGCTTCTTGAATCTCACGGAGAGATGGACCTCGAGAGGCCTCGGCAGGCTCCTTGGCCCATGGAGCAATAGAGGCGCTGGGAGTATCAGCAGCGGGCGTGGCAGCACCGGAGCGAGACTCATTGGCCAGGTTCTCGGGAATGATTGGCTTCCTCTGAGCAGCTGGTGCGGGCAACGGTGATTGCGAAGGCGGAGGAGGGAACGGGAAGATCGCAGGCTCCACCTTGTTCCATGCTGACTGTGGCTGGGGGGAGTGTTTTGCGGACTGAGCCTTCTGAACCTGTTCCGTCAGAGAGAGTGGCTCTTGTCCGTACGACTGCACCTCTTGACTCTGATAGCGATGATCATCGATTTCGGGCGAGGTCGTCTCCGAATCAGCTTCTTGTCGTTGTGCAGTAGTAGCTGAAGGTTTTCCTATGATACCTTCGGGGGGTGGCGCAACCCTGGATCCCTGCTCTAAGTCTGTTTGAAGCCTCAAATCATTGAATTGTTGATAGCGATCAGCGAATGTCTGGGCATTTTGTTGCTCATGCTGACCGAATCGCTGCATACTGTCATGCTCAGCTTGCTCACGCTGTAAGCGCGCACGATCGTTGAGCATTGCAGCGACTTGCTGGGCATGTGTGCTTGACTCCGGCTGTTGCTGACCGAAGCTTGGCTGCTGGCCGCCGAAAGCTGGCTGACCGGTACGTCCAAGATTGAGACGCTCCATCATGGCAGGAACATCCTCTTGGCTGAGATTGCCCATCATGTCGCCAAGTCCAGAGACAGCTCCAGGTCCACTCCTGAACGCATTATCGATGAGTCCCGGCATGGAAGGTCCAGTTGAAGCGTTCTGTATGGGCGACTGTTGGTAACCACCTGGCGAGGTGATGCTGCTGTAGCTCGGCTGGCTTTGCAGACTGTGGGCGCTGGAGTGATGGTTGAGGTTTGGCAGTATACCTCCAATCTGGACTTGTCTAGCAAGCGCACTTTGCTGTGCAGCCAAATGCTCCTTTTGACGGGCCATCAGATATTGCTCCTCTTGCTTCCTACGCTCGAGTGCATTCTGTTGTTCTGCCGTCAAAGTGGTGCCAAAACTAGGGAAGCTGCCAGCGAAGGGAGGCTGAGCACCTGGAGTAGTGGCAGGATTCGCTGCACCAGCCCAGGCGTTGCCCGGCTGAGCTGTTGCAGGGCCGTGAGGGATGCCGATCTGGGGTACAAGGAAAGGTTCCCTAGAGTTTCCAATGCGCCTGATCAATTGAGCGAGGGGCTCGTAGTCGGGCTCCTCTTGCTTCTTGACAAGGAGCTCGGGCGAGAAGAAGCCAGCTTTGTACCAGTCGTGCATTTCCAACCCCGAGAAAGGACCTTGCGTGTTGCCCAACGGGTCGCGGTAGATCCACCTCATCCTGTCAGGCATGACCATAGTTCGCTGTTGTGGGGCGGGAGGCTGGCTGGATGCAGGGCTGCTGATGTTCGAAGTGGAAGGTTGAGCTGTGCGGGTCGAGTTCAGAGCGGCCATGGAGAGTGAAGTAGTTGCTGCGCTTGCGGGCTGTCCAAAAGCTGAACCGTGCTCATCACCTGACGCGCCGGAGAAATCCTCGAACAAGTTGCGGTTTGCACGGAACGGACTGTCGGTATCACGAGCAGGATTTGCACTGCTAGGGCCTTGACCACCGAATGCACCTCTTCCAAACGTGCCAGTCATGCTCTGTTGGCGGTCGCCGTGGGAAGAACCGTCGTCTGCGGGGGGCCTATTCTGTTCGTTACGCATCTGATCTTGCATGGCGATTGGAAAAAGTGAGCCCAGTCTGCTCGAGCGGCCCACAGTGCCATGGCCACTAAATAGGGAGCTGCTGCCGAGACCCGCCAGAGAAGGAGACTGTGCCTCTCCTGCGTTGCCAAATGTATTGTCGAAACCACCGAAGCCGCGCTCTCGGATTGGAGTTCCCAACGCCTGTGGGCCAGTCGACCAGGTAGCAGAACCTCCTAGACCTGGCAGACCCCCAAGACCAGGAAGGGTAGGGAAACCGCGTGCCGGTCCGACACTGGATGTTTGGCTCCTGTCACTAGCAGCGACCTCAAATGCTCCCGGTGCCCTGCCAAGTCCTCCAAAGGGCCCGAAAGCGTTGTGAATGCCATGGTTGCCAGATTGGTCGACCTGGAAAGTACCCATGCCGGGATACCGCACATTTTGTTCATCTTCGCCATCTGAGTCGTCGCCGTCGTCGCCATGTTGGTTGCGCGCATGCGCTGGGCTCTGATACGGGTTGGTATCCGTAGGACTCATTGGCTCATGACCACCAGGTCCGCGGTGCGGCGTCTGATGCGCGAAATTGTCCCGGCCATGGAACAAGTCGCGGCGACCTGTGTTCTCGGCGGTCATTCCGAACATGGAGAAGTCGTTGTTGTCGCGTGCGTCGGGCCGTTGAGGTGTGCCGAAAGCACCAGCACCGTGCTGCCGAGGCGGGCTGTCGTCGCCGCCACGTAACGCCGCGCTGCCCGTGGGCATTTCGTCTTCAGCGTACGGATCCGTGTTGTTGCTCGTGGGCCTGTTTGCGCGCGCCTCCATCCACGATTGGCCTGATCTGCTTGGTTCAGCCTCGCTCAGCTTCCCCAAGTTGCTAAGCGAGGCCTTTTCCTTCGGTCGCTTCTCAAAGTCCTCGGTGCTGGTTTTACCCATGAGACCCTTGAATCTGCTCTCGCCACGTAAGCTGCCGAATCCCGCCTTCTTCTCAGATTGCGGGTTGCCAAAGCTGCCAAATGCGCCAAAGGCACCGCCTGCAGACGCAGACCACGGTGACGTGGCGCCGCCTGGGCTGAAAGGTGCGGTGGTGGTACGCTTCAAGCTTCCAAAGGGTGCGGCATTCTCAGCCGGACCCTTCTCCCTCTCACGATCTTCGGCATTGCCACCGGGCGTGGGCTCCTTGTAGTCCGTTCGACGACGCACGAGGGCAGGCGGCGGGGTGACGGTGTTCGACTCATCGCGCGCGAATCGGGACGTTGCGGGCGACTGGGGGAAGGGATACGCTTCGCTCGTGTCGCGGCGACGACCACCGGGTCGAGCAGTGGTGGGTGAGGACAGACCATATGGCGTGCCCGGGCCCTGCGATATTGACGTTTTGCGCAGAGACAGGCCGTCCTTTGCGGTGCCGTCCTTGTTGGCATTCTGAGTGGGCGGCTTGAGAGGCGAGTTCACGGACGACAGGAAGACCTAAGCGAAGACGTCATGTTAGAGAAAGCATACAAGTAGAAGTGGCAACGGGCGGTGACATACATCTCGCTCCTCGTCAGTCAGATCCCGTAAGCTGAGCGGCTCTATGCTGCCTTCACGGTCCCAGCACTGCTCAACCGCGCTCTGGAGGTCCCTGCTGTGGTCGTTGTTGCGGCCCCATGAAGCGGCCGAGGCTCCGTTGGCGGCGTGCGGCTCAAATGCGCCCATAGACAGCCCAGCCAGGCCATCTGAAAGGTCATCAGAGTCGCGCTGCGCCCTGAACAGTTGCGTCAGTTGGTCCCGCGAAAAGCGGCCGTCCGATGCGCTGCCATTGCGGCCGGGCTGTGCGTGGGGTGGCACGTAGACGCCAGAATTTGAGGGTGCTTGGGCGACTGCAGACTCCCGCGGCGCTGACTGGGTGGTGGAGCCGGAGAGCGAGGTCGCGTGCGATGGTCTGCGAAATGTTTGCGTGGCACCATTTGTCCGCCGAGCCCTGTGTGATTGAAAGTGAGCGTCCAATATGCGGTCGTAGAATGTACTCATTTTTGAAGCGAGAGGGGAGCAAATGCAGAAAAAGAATTGTGAGCAGCTGATGTGACTCGGAAGAATACTCGAGAGCTGTGGCGCAAAAGTGGTGTGCATGCGAGAGGAAGAATATGCGGTGGTGGAACGTACCAGTCTGCGCTCGACTCTGCACGCGATGAAGTGGCATTATTTCCTGCCGCTGCAGAAGCAAATGAGGTAGGAGCCATTATGGTGGTGTTGTGGAGGAAGTTGCTGTGGGGCGGTTGGAGGCTGTCGAGGGCACGAATTCGAGATGCGAAGTGCGGGAACACGAAATGTGGTTGCGAGCACAAGTCGGGGAAAGCGGCGTCGTGCTTGGGGCGCTAAAAGCAGGCCGGAGTCGGAGTAGATGAGCAGTGGGGAGTCGTGGTACGGTCGGTTTTGTGTTTGCGGGCAGTCGTGATCGCGTTGGAACAGAAGAGGAGGCTGAACATTTGAGATTGTTCAGTACCTAGGTCCACTAGCCGAAGAAGCGTCACGTGCCATCCGATCTAGCATGAACCTGCAGCACGCCACCACAATCGCAACGCGAAAGTAACACGCAACCACCATCAACTGATATATCATGACGTAAGTTCTTCGCACAGTTATCTCACGGTGCCTGGTACCTTGTGCCTTGGGAGCACCTTCCACCCTGCAGAAACTGATTCTGCAGCGTTCATCGTGAGTGCCCCTTTCAATCTCGACTACAAATGCATCGCATCTTCATGCACGTGAGATAGGTATACAGGTAAACTGGCTTCCAAGGTTGTCTGATAGTTCACCCTCATTACTCACTATCACTCTTCCTCATCACCCAGACGTCTCCACTTCATTGATCGTCATTCTCACTCTCACGTCGCTCATCACCTTATTTTGTTTGCTGCCATCTGAAGCGAGCTCACACAAAAGCAAGTTCGCTCGATCTGCCAATGTGCACAGGTTTGCTGTTATCCTGGGTCGACTATGTTGTGCAATCGACAGACCAATCAACTATAGCCCAACGTCGAACATGCACCCTCTAGCAGACACTTCTGCTAGCGCATTGTGCTTCTCGGTTTGGATGCCGATAAGCCAGTCCGCTGGACTGCGCCCTAGTCGATATTGCTCCCGGTCTGGCGGCATCCGTGCTTTGGTATAAAGGCAAGTCCATGGTCGGTCCGTGCTCGCAATCTTTTGGCGACTGGATTGTCACGAATTCGGTGCTTTTGAACTGCGCCCAACTTATTACATTGTTCGACAAGTCGCCATCCGTCAAGGTGAACTTTCTCTTTCCGAAGAACACAACTTCCATACACTGAGCGGCACAGTACAAACTTCGCTTAGCAGCAGCACAACGCGCGAAAGCCCGGGACATCCGGCATGTCCACCTTCTGCGTGAATCGGCCCAAACCCTACGAAGAACCATGCTCAGCTGGCGGTGGCGAAGGCCTAGATCGAGAGCGAGAGCGAGAGCGAGATCGACAAAGAGTGTTTGAAGAGCTGCTCAAGCGAAGACAAGCGGCCATGTTCTCTGGCCAACATCCAGGACTGGAGGAAATGTTTAGTGGTCGTCAATCAGGAATGGGGGGTATGGGGGGCCATTATTCAGGAATGGGAGGCATGGGTGGACATTCGCCAATATTCATGGGAGGACACGGCATGCATCCGATGATGGGGGGCGGCTATCCAACACAGGGCTCTCGTTCGCCGATGGGGATGGGTCCAGGTGTGGGGGGAATGGGTATGGGTATGGGAACGCACCCAGCAATGGGAAGGATGGGAGGTATGGGTGGCATGGGTAGCATGAGAGGCATGGGTCACATGGGTCACATGGGCATGGGACACCAGTCATATTTCAGCCACTCACCCTTCGGAAGCCAACGACATCCACCCTTTGGCTACGGCGGCCCCGGACCACCACGATATCCCCAGTACCGGCACCCGCAATCACGACACAGCCCGTTTCCCCCAAGTGGGATGTTCGACGACTACAGCCACCACGACTATCACCGCATGCCCTCGGGACATGGACACGGCGGGCACATGAGAGGTGGCTTCAGACCACGGCATCCTGGGCGGAGAAGAGGCTTTCGACCAGGCATGTTTGACGACTCGGACGACGATTTTGACGAGTATGGTGGTTACGATGATGATTTTGAGGACGAGGATGGGTATGGGGGGTATGGGGCTAGGCGGTCATCTCAGATGCGGTGGCAGGGAGGAGGGTACTACTAAAACGCGTCCGGGGTGAGCATGACAGTACACCCAGAAACGCAACTGGTTCTCTCCAATGACGAATGTACCCTTACACAGCTCGCGACTACATTCTAATAGTATTTATTGTGTGTGCCTTTACAAAATCTTTAGCAAAGATTTCTGACAAATGTTAGCAAGATGACATGCTTTTCAAAAAGTAGGGCTCCAGTAGGATCTTGAGTAAACACATCAATGCTGGCGGAGTCGCTTCTTCGAGCAAATTTTGAATTCCTGCATTATACTTTTGATCATTTTTTTCTGATTTAAGTGGGAGGGAGCGCATGCGCCCTGCAGCAATCGACACCTACTCAACACTTACCAAATCCGGTATGCGCGTGTGGGGTAAGTAAATGCGCGTGCGCTTTTGATGGATGCTCGGTTCCACTTAGATTTGCGGCGAGAGTGAAAAGAACAAGCTTTCCGTGGTCATCGTCGCCTAGGTAGGGTTAAGGCTGCTTTGAACTTGCGGCGCCTATACTTTGGTGAGAGAACGGGTCAGATGAGTTGTAGTTCTGGCACATGGACTATGGGATATTGGAACTGTGTAGTGATTGGAAGCAGAAAGTACGTTGGAAGATCTGGTAGCGAGGTTGGAGTGGCTAGACACATACTACGCACAACCGATCGCATCTTCGGCCGCAACGCAACGCCCGCTTCGACCTTAGCTGATCTCAAACACCGGCAAAGCTAGAGCATCTTCAAGCAGAACGCAGATATCGAACATCACATCTTCTTCCACTTACTAAGCACTGTACTCGACATCGACAAATCAAATATTTGGCGAATTCGAAAAAGTTGTAAGATACATACACAACAACCAGCCTCACCTCACTTTCATCGCTACTCCTCGTCACACTTCAATCCAGATGTTACAGAAGCTCAAAGCAGAGAAAGGACAATGAAAGTAGAAAAAAGAGGTTGAACGTGAAGTGAAAAAGATCATCGATGGAGAACATACGCAAAATGAGAACCATAGATGACTAGAGGACGGAAGTGAGCATATCAGTCCACTCGAACGAGAAGAATTTCGGGAGCGGTTCCATTGACCGATTTGCGCGGTTCCAGGCTATGAAGGTCTGCTTCGAGCCCAACTACACACTCAGCATTGATCAAGTGTATATCAAGTCCGCAATAGCTGCGATACAATCGCTACTCGCCTTCAATGTCTTACACTATACAGAGGCATTCCGACGATTGTGCGACGAGAATACCGACAAACCGTTACCAACCTGGATACCTAATTGGCGATGCTTCTTACTGCACAAGCCGTTGATGCGAGCAACAACGTGCGGGGCCGCCATGCCCAATGGAATGGCGTTGAATCAAAGTGCATTGGACCGGCTATGCTGCCGGTGGCGATGGAACAACTTCTAGCATGGCCCTCAAAATCGATCGAGCCTTCATGTGACTGAGTGACGGTCGAAATGTTGCGGTGTCGATCGATGTGTGTCGGGCACGAAGTGTTATATTCTTGAGTTCGAGAACGCCGTTGGTTTCGAGACCGGTCAGGTAACAGGAGGATGGCTCCGTTGGTCACAAGTTCTAGGAGACTGCTATGTTGCAGACGATGAGATGATGTCGGGAAGCTTCGGTCTGAAGACATGGGGAGGCAGTTCGGCGGAGACTGGGGGTGCAGGGCGAGTGCTTGATTGTTGTGTTGAATTTGTTGTGTTGAATATTGTCTCCAGTAAAACTTACTTGTCCGCAAAGTGTACCTGGAGTGAGAATCAAGAGGTATTAGTCTCTTGATTAACCATACTGTGATATGCCATAACTACCACGTCCACACTTGGTGATTGATGCACGGTGCAGTGGGCATGGCTTCTCGCCCCCCTTTCCAAGCATCGCAGAACTCGATGCAATATCAAAGTACATATTGTGATGTCTTGGAATTCCGGCATTCAGATCGCAGGTCTTGTCTCTCACTCTTGCTGTCACTTCAAGACACCCTCTGGCGTTCTTCAAGCTCACATTCTTCAATGATGTCGCGAAACTTGCGCGACTTACCTCATGTCTAATTGTCGTAACTCTTCGATCGACGAGCGTCCTCGACGTCGTTCATGGCTTACGTAGGAAGGCTCACGTCTCGCAACGATCGCTGATGATCACGTGTCAGTGGCTTAAAAGATGTGTTGTACCGTGCGACATCGGCGTTGACCGGCAGTAAGGAGAAAACAAAGTAGATCCTGCAGCTGGCCGATACTCAACGTGCTCGACGGCGAAATACCAGTGCGCGTGCAACAGAACCGTTAACAGCGTCGCACGTCGGTCATTATGTCTCGTATCTGGTATGCGTTGAAAAGGCGCCCGTGATGCTCGATTGTGAAGGCCAAGGTCCGAGGCGTGTCACGTTCTGCATTCTCGGGCGCTCCGTACTGTCGATTGCTTTGTGGCTTTCAGGGACGTACGAGGATTGCGTTGGTGCATGCAGGTGTAGACTAGGGAAAGACCCCTTTCCCCACAACCGTGCGTGCGAGCAATGACCTGAACCCAGGTAGCTGGAATATGCTCCCTTGCGCGTCAAGCATTCGGCGCAGCGAGCTGCAGGAGACACCCAGCAACCCGGTTGCGAGGGGCTGGAGCCCTTCGTTGGCTGGAGAGGTTTCCGGTCCGACCGAGACGGGGAATGTGAAGCAGCCCTACCGCCGTGGAGACAAAGTCGGTACGGGCCGCGATTGGTAGAGATGAAGCTATATTTTGTGGCTATTGGGCGACCGATTGATGTAAAAGGAACTGCCTTGGGAGCCGGCATTCGGGTGGTGGGTCAGGGGCCTATGGTTCAATACTTTGCCTTCTGAATCTTCGCACTCAGCAAAAATCGTCTTCACGAGCAATGAAGCTATCGAGAGCTCTGCGGAAGAGACACAAGTTTCATCTGCGCAGGGAAGCCCAAGAAGCTTCCTTGTAGAAGACCTACGTATGTGTGCACCATTGGCAGAGCTGAAGCAGGTAGATACTGTTTTGGTGTAGTTGATGTAACAACGAAAAGGAACAGCGTTCGCCCTGTGCGACAAGAGGAGGACGCCAACGACACCTTGACGTCGTTTCGAGTATCGTCCGTTGATTAGGGTCGTACAGATTCTGATCGGTGGCAAGGTCTATAGAGAGGTCAAGAAACTCAGGATCGTGGGAATCGGGGACTTGTAGCCAGGCTTCAGTGTGGCCCTGTAATCGTCGGATGCGGCAGATTGGGAAGGCTACCAGCATGAAGACGGGGACCGACAGCGTGGCGTCTGTTGCTCGTGCGACGCTCATGCCTCTATTTGCTGGTTGCAAAGACAGCGCCCCAGGACCTCAAGGCGCGACTGGAATCTGTAACAGATAAGCAGCGCGACTCGCACTCGCGTGATGGCATTCTCGCGCGAGAATTGCGCCTGAATGTAATGTGCACCAAGAACCGCATCGGGAGGTCACGACAGCCGGCCGATCGCGGAGCATAATCAACCAGAGTCGGGTCCGCATAATGAAGCATCGCATGTTTGTCGAGTATGTCGTAGATAGAGAAAGCTCATGGAATGGCACTGTGTGAGATCGTGCTGATCAGACGATGTTAGCTGCCAAGTGTCGTTTGCGATACATGGATTCGCCCCGGATCTGCGGGCGTGGGTTGTCGTTGGGATATTATTGCCGACGGTGAGAAGGATTTGACCGGCTACCGTTCGCTGTTGGAAGGTGGGTAAGATTACAGTGTAGTTACAAACGCTCGCAGACGCTATTGGCTGACGGAGATGAATGTTGCGTCTTTCGCACGGTATGGCCGCCTTCCCGAGGCGTGAAACAGATGGTACCCGAAGGAATGCATACACTCATGGTTCCTGCGTTCGCCTTTGCTTCGAGAACGCAGGGTTTGTGCCATGCGACGTCATCGTAATCGTCCTCAATTCTGGCCAGAAGCGGTAAATTTTGGGCGAATGCCCCGGCTTGCTGAGATGCTAATTGCCTGGTTGTGGTGATTGGGGCCACCCAAGCTGACGTTTGAGGAGATTTACACAGCCGCAGGCAAACCGCCCATGCGACCCATTTGGGTCAAGAGCGCTGAGTGATACGGCATCAGCTTGCTAAGAATACGTATAACGTCCACACTGACCACCAGCTGCTGAGAGGGTCCCGCTTGGTGCGTAAGGGCGCGAGATGGAGCTGTTGGACGCCTGAACACTGAAGATGCTCAGCAGCTCAGCAGCTCAGCGATTGGGCGGACCAAGATCCCCGCCATGGAGAAGGTAATATGCCCTCAGGTGGCACATAGGTCGACGTCGTTCCGGATGAGGCCCGCGTGAAGGACATGGCTCTGTCGCCTCATCCCGGGACCTGGCAGCATTCATCTCGCGCCGGCAACGTCTTGTTGCTTCTTTCCCGGTACGGCGGTGCGCATACAAACAGAGCAGTCGCGACTTGCGACCGAGCCAGGAGCAATCGGCTCACACGAAGAAGGAGCGGCCGACGGGACTGGCAGGAGCGTTGGAGGGTTGCGTGCCATGCCACGCCCTCGTCGACGTCGAGCAGCACACAAGAACGCCAGCGTGGGACAGAGACGCTCCCTTTGCTGGACCAGCGCCGCCGTCCCCAGCAGCGACCACAGTGAATGTCGCTGGCAGCGTTGCGTGCCTGAGAGAGAGGCCACTTAATGGGATGGCTTTTTGGCGATGCGCAGAAGGATGCAGGGATTACTGCAAGCCACACTAGGAATAGCTGCACCATTGCTCGCTTGACCACTGGTGCCCAGTGCTTCCATCTTACCACACTCCTACAGAAGCCTCCCTTCCTGCGCCGGCTCCATCACCACGGCGCTCAGACGGGGCCATGCGTAGCAGTGCCGTGCATCGGCGGCCATGGCGAGCTCTCTGCCGTCATCGCGGCCAGTCATGGCGCGCAGACCCTGTGGGCATCTTCTGAGGCGGAGGCTCATGGGCCGCCCTAACAGACATCTGCATGAATGGCCAAACAGCTGCTGCTGATGCTCACGGCCATGCTGGGTCACATGTATACATATCATCGGCCATGTCACCGTCGCGCCGGGAGCCCTCCAGACTCTACGCCTGGCCCATGCATCCAACGGTGCACATCATCCAACACCACCAGTTGTAACATCGTTCCCCTGCCCTCGCTCTCTTGCTTCGTCTTCTGTTGCTACGCTTGCTCGTTTGCATTTCTGCACAATTACGATAACACAACTTCAACGCCTCACAGATTGTGTTTCGACGCTTTGGCCTTGGCCCTCCGCATCCGCGCTTCCTACCATTGCAGAGGTCTTAGAGCCCCACTCCACATCTGAGGTCCTGGCCACAGCAATCGCCTCCCGGATCTACAGCTCGTTGCTTTTGGATTTCGCAATCTGGAGGTGTCTCGTCAGACCACTGCTCCCAGCCACAGCCTGTCCGGACTTATCGACCACTCACACGCGACCCTACGGCTCAGCTTACGGCCTGGTCGTCAGAACTGCGCCATCGTTGGCCACCTTCCACCTTTCAAGAGCCTCAACGCGCAGGTGCTTCAGCCTCTCGCTAGCCTCTACGGCCTGTGTCTCTATTTACAATCGCAAAGCTGGCAGGCTTTGCGCGACGTAGTGCCCAACGGCGAGCACACTAACCGTTTGAGGGCGTGCTCCAGCACTCACTGGCTTACTAGGTTACCAGGTTGATGGGCCCGGTAATCACCAAGAGTCATCCGAACCCCCCAGAGCTCGCTGTGCTCACCCTGCCTTGCATTTACGCCTATCCTTTACTATCAGCACTGGCCAATCAACTCACCCCTTCCCACTGCCCTGGGACGCCGATTTGTTTCCAATGATCACCTACAATACACGGTATTAACTGTCATCTATCTCCACAGTCATAGCTTCACAGTCCCGCCATTTCATTCCCTTCCGCACGACAAGGCTGCCCAGTCTCGTTGATATTGGCCAGCCCTGAATCTATGTCTCTGCTCCTTTGTCTGCTATGTAAGTCAATACGTCTATCACATCAAAATGCGGGTCGCGGTATGCGAAGTTATGCATCAAAGTACTCACTGTCATTTCCAGGACCTGGCATCTGCTCTGAATCAGTTTTGCTTGCAGCTCAAGCACCGCTTGTTCTACCCTGTTTCGTCGAGATCGAGCTGTTATTGTCTGAGCTACCGACGGCTACGAGCAGGACTCACCGTGTGGGACACCGACACTCAAAGTCCCTCTGATTCCCGGATGAATCGAACTTCCAAACACCCTGATCGTCTGTCTCTGGGTAGGCTACTTTTGTCGTCTTCGCTGGTCACAAGGCCCACCCAAATTGTTCCCAATTCTGCGTCTTCGCACATCTCAAATTGTCCATACGGCACTCTTGTTGCAATATTTGCATGCGACAAGGGCCTATTGTCCGTCACCTCGTACAAGCGACTCACTTCGAACCTGGATCACTTAGAGGGAAGAACACTACCTAAATCTTTGGGCACGACGATACTGTACTAGCCTAGTATTATCGTAAAACCGCCAAACTGGCCTGCACCATCGAGGCAAGCTATCAGGTACGTCACTACTCCCACTCTTGCGCGGGTTCGCGAGGGCAACAAGGGCTCAGCCTGTGCCCTTCGCCGCTGCCTACGGTGCGCAACCCCAAGCACTTTCACCTGCTAACAATGTCGCGAGGATCAGTCTGATAGCTACCAAAGTTCCTTCGCCTTTGGCAGCGACCTGGACACTTCTGAACTGCTGCTAGCACAGAGTGGTCAAGGTCTCTGTAGTAGGCCTCAGACCACGCACGTCGCAAGAGGTGCAAACTTGTCGTCCATGTCGGGCTACAGCAAAAGCCAGCAGTATGCGTATGGTAAGTTCAATGCGGCTCATCTGACGCGCCTACAAGGGCACATGCCACATTTTCGTCGGATGAACCCGGTCGCGTCCACGTGAGGAATTTAGCAACCTTAACTGACCACCTACCCCACAGACGCTGAAGCCACAAGATCCAGTCAGCTCCCAGGCTATCCAGGCATTGCACAGCCTTCATTTGCCTCGCAATACACAGATGCACCTGCACGCTTGACCCATGAGTCTTCCAATGCAGACCTGCCCTATATTCCAAGTTCGACGTACGAGTCACGCGCTGCAGGAGAGCACCAACCCGAATATTCATTTATTGATGCAAGGTCGCGTCATTCCGTCTCTCACACAGCTGCGGAAGCGGTAATTTCCGAATACGTTACGCCCACTCAAGGCATTGCTGGATCCAGAGTCTCTTTGCATCTCCGGACGAATTACGACCTAGTCGAGAGTCAAGATACGCTCATGCTCATGTTCGGAACCAAGAAGTGCGATGCACAACTGCAAAAGGTGGAATATGAGGACGAGTGGTACAACTATCTTATCAACGTGGAAGTGCCACCCTTTCCTTTGACAAATGCATTGAACCCTACCATGTTGTTGAAACTGCAGGTCGAAGGCAAGAACGGGGAGATGCGCTCATCGAGCGATGCTGGGAAGTTTACTTTCACTGACATGTCACCAAACCTCACCTACCAGTCGCCCCCAGACTTTTCGAGGAAACGCAAATACTCAGTGGAGTATGGAGACGCGCAAGACTACACGGATAACACCGCTTCCAAAAGGATTCAGTCGATGCGGTTCCAAGTCAAGCCTCGCGCGATGTCAGGAGCATACTCAGCAACACAAGTTTCGCCGCTTCCCATACAGCCTTCGCTCTCTGGAACATATGGTGGCGGATATGACATGACAAAGTCGGCCAGCTACTCATCGGGAATCTCGCAAAAAGGCCTGTATGCTGTTCCCTCAGGCATGGGTTTCTCGCAGTCAGACTTCAAGCTCCCGCAGATGTCGCCTAGCCTTCAGTCTTATGGCCATTACAACCCCATGGCAAACACTGGGCGCGGATCTACGTCGATTGCTGTCAACCAGCATAGCGCGTCAGTGCTACCGTCCCCTGCTGCACTCGCAACACCGGTCCTGATCCGTTCAACAATCCTTCCACAGACAACCAGCGCCTCCTCCAGCCAGGTGTTCAACCCCTATTCCGTGTACCAGACCAAAGCCATCTTGAAGATTGAGGATGATCTTGAAAAGATGAGCGATGGGTGGACGCAGGACGAGTTGGACGCAAAGCGGCGGCTCGTGGAGTTCAAGAGGTCGCAGCACGGCAGCACGATCACGACGTCCTTTGCACCTATAACGCCGGAGGCTCGCCCAGCGCGAAGTATCTGCGTCAGTTGTATCTGGTGGGAGGAGAAAGACGAATGCTTCATAACGAGCGTTGATACTATCTACCTCCTGGAGCAATTAGTGAACGTTCGTTTCACGGTCGAGGAAAAGAACAGAATCCGCCGGAACTTGGAAGGATTTCGCCCGTTGACTGTCTCTAAAGGCAAGAAAGACAGCGAGGATTTCTTCAAGGTCATCATGGCATTCCCGAATCCGAAGCCGCGCAACATCGAAAAGGACGTCAAAGTTTTTCCTTGGAAGATATTGGCACATGCGCTGAAGAAGATCATAAGCAAATACGTAAGTCTCTGTTCGAAGCAGCACAGCATGGAACTAATACTTCACAGTCCGCAAGCTACTCATCTACGGCTGGTATGGGCTCGCTGCCCACCACATCAACATCGCCTTATGCCCCGAACGCCATGTCGCACGTAGCAGTGAGCGCGCATCGAAATTCATCGCCACAATCGGCTTCTGCATCGACTGCTTCGACCGCGTACACTCCACACCTGGCAGCTTCGAGTCTGTCCCCCCACCTGAAAGTATCAGCAGGCCTAGACGTATCAGCAGGTCATGGACTACCCATGGTCCAGAGGACACCATCAGGACAAAGCATGACTCAATGGATGCCTCCCCACCAAATGCAATACCCTGGAAGTCTCCCTCAAGGAGGACGTACATCATGGGACTACGCGTATCCAAATCCGACCCCGGCACCAGGCATTCCATCTGCCGCGCAATCGTTGCAAAGGTCCGATCTGGCAACCGATATCAGCCAGATGTCGGCAGACAACTCCTACCGGCAGTACGGTGAGCGTACCACACGCGTGTAGCTACTCTAAATTCTGGACCCAATTCTTTGGTGCGCGCTACCATTACGACAACGTGTAATAGAGGGCGCGCGTCCGGTGATCCACTCGATGTCCGCATGATCTGATCCGCCCTAACCACTTTGGGCGTGGTGACCACACCTTCCACCATAGAATCCGCCTTGCTTCAGGCGCACACTTGTTGCGTCATTACACTTTCTGGACTGTGTCGACGCTTGGAGGAACATGGCATTTTCCCGGCGTTGATCCCCACCTGTCTTCATCATCTCACATTCTGGCTCCGGAACGTATACAACAATACCCAGGGTACATGGCGTTTGGTTTACATTTTCTCTTATCATCCACATACACTCAAACAGCATACACTACGGCGCACGGGAGACTATCAGGTGGTGCGCTGGGCATAAACCTCGAGTACGACTGCATATCTGGTGGGGACGACTTAGCATCACATGGAGTTCATTTGCGATTTCGGATTCACACCACTTCCATAATAGCTCCGTGCGAGCATTCTTTCGCACTCTTCTCTCTATTTGCAGCAACCAGCAGAGGCCACGTGTCGTGCTCTGGCACGGTGTTGCAGCTTATCCTTACGCCCCATATCTCGCATCGTGTTAGACGAACATGGGCGCTCAAAGGTCGGATCAAACACGCTAGACAAGCTCCATCTGCGCTTGGTGCATTCCGTTTTTTTCTCGGATCATCGTCCTTCTTCCCTTTTTATACTGAGATTCCCCCTTTCCTTTCTTATCAAGCATACTAGATACCACAATAGCATACTTATTTCTCACCATCATCACGCCGCGTTCTACCTCCAACAACGCGCAATGCGAACTAACGTTTCAACCTAAAGGCTAGCCCTGGGCATATCTGGAGGGAATATGGAAGCTTCGCCACGATGAGGGCGCAGCCGTTCGTTTGGCCCCGCGACTGCCTAACCTCGCCAAGACGACCCGGCTTCGTCTTTCGTCTTCCATGACGCCCGCTGCAAGGCATCAGCTTACCTTCCCGTATGCCTTGTTCGTCATCTGCTCTCGATCGCATATGACCAGTCCGGCACGCAGGACTCGTGCTGTACGAACTCGAGCAGGCGACCAAGCCTCGTCGCGATGTCACATGGATTCGTACCTTGAAGAGGAAGGTTGTGCGACCAGGATTCATGACCAAGATCATGGATACGTGTGGTGCAGTCAAGCATTGCGGTGGCACGGGCGAGGCGGTTGCAGCCGTTTGGTTGCCCGATTTTGTGTCAGATGCAAGTTTTGAAGCGGATGACCATTGTTGGACTGACAGGCTTCACATTACTTCGTCACCCGAACATTGCCATTTTATCTTCGTCACGAAGTTGAACTTGTTTTGGCACGGCTGACTACCGTACAGTTCTTGTACACTCAAGCTGAATTAGGCTTACCAATCCACGCCTCTCTCACGTGCAAATGGACGACTAAATCGGACGAGGTCGTCGACATAAATGGCTACATACCAGGCCTATTTTTGTCGCTCTCGTATGGTCTCCCGGCAATCTAGCCGAGCTCCACGTTAAGTGCTGATCTCACATCATGCCACGTGTGGAGACGGCGCCTAGTAAGGCCCCCTACTCGGCCACCTTTGTCACTTGTGGTTCAGATCTGCTCAAGAGAGACAAATGTGTACTGGCGGCATCTTTGACGTGGGACACCGCAAAGTGAGATAATGCGATGGTACTTAAAGAGGCCCATGTGCGGACAATCTGATTTCACTTTCACGAACGACATCGCGTACTTTGAGGGTCGGTCTGCAAAGAAGCATCATTGTCGGTAGTAACATAGAAGATTAATAGGCAAGACGCGCTTCGCCAGATTTAGCAAAGTAGCAAAGCTCACCATCAATTTGCATTCATCGTTCTGCGCATGTTGTGCAGTGACTCTCCATGCAACTCAACTTGGTACATAATGCTCGGTCGAACCGCAATTTTTTACGATCGGCAGATCTGAATGGTATTTGTTCAGTGAAGTGTGATGCTGAGGGTCGCTGATATGGAGTCGCAGGTTTTCAAAGCAACCGACCCCATGGACGAGAAGGCAAGCGATAATCTACTGACCATGAGGACAGTGAGTGATCGTAAGGTCGCAATGCACGCAACAAATCATTACAAGCAACCAATTCCGTCAAAGACGAGGACCTCTGCGCTACTTTAACGTAAGTCCGTGAGTGGTGAAAATCGCCTGCTAACCTCGTGTATACTATTAGCAGCAACTACTCTTACCGCAGTAGCACCATATTATGCTCCGAATCATGAGATCATGAGATATTTCCTGATCAGGCAATACATATAGCTTCTGTGGATTACTGCTGCATTCGTCCTACTATAACCGAGATGCTTGATTCGTTCATACGTGAGTCGCATGACTCGAGCGAGTATATTGTAAGCAGCCTTCCGCCGCTAAGACGGTAAGACTTAAACTGAGATATACATTAACTGATCCGAGAGACGCTGGGGAATCGTTGTCTTTTGGCGTGAATTCGCTCTTGAAGGACATGAGTGGCATCATGGTGGTTTTGACGATGATGCGAATGTGTTGCAATTGTGCACCAATCGTTTCCATCAAAACGAAATCTGACATCCACGAGGACTTGTTCCTAATCTCTACTTCAGTCAGACGGTCGACAAAAGACTATGAAAACGCACGACCTTGCGCTGTACCGGCGTGGGATCATGCTAGACTTCAGGACATACCAAAGCGAAAGAAAAAAAGTGTCTGAAAGTAGCACGGCGACACGATGCAGAGACGTGCATCACAACCACACTGTGACAGATCTACACATTTGTCCGTGGAACGAAACTAGACCTGTCAAGAAGCATTCTTCTATCAAAAGCTTGAGTGAGCCGCACATAATCTCGGACGCTCGCTCGAACTTCGTTAAGTCGGAGAATAACCGAACCTGCCCTTTTCGGAAGGTTTGTTGCTGGGTGTGGATCGCGGTACAACTTTGGAGCTCGGCTGACCAACAGATAACACCGATTTACTGCCGAGTATTGAACGAGGACTATACGTGACCGTAGATAACTCTCCGCCGGTCGGGCTAAGGTGTTGCTCTTTCGGTCTCGTTTTCTGAGTACTGTCATATTCCCAATGAAGTGGTTTGCACACAACATAAACTGTATGCGGATAAAAGCGCGATTTCATTCGTGGTGTTGGATTTTGGCGTTACTCTTACTTCTCGTATTTGCTCATGGACTGGAACCTACAAGCACACAAATTCAGACAAACAAGCTTTCTCTGCTTTGCGTTAATATACCCCTACAATACATTCTGTACGCTGAAACGTCACATCACGCTCTTACTCAAGTTCTAGAACTATTTTCTGCATTCATTGAACGGGGGAACATCGATGGTCCCTAAATTGGAAATTGATAGACTGCCGAAGTACCTCAATCGCAGTTTGCTCAAACTTTGCAGCGCGGCCCACACATACGCGGACCTCGGTCCTCTTACAGCAAGAGGTTTGTACCCTCTCCTTCCGCTAGCAAAAACATGTCCAGTTGGTAGTTAGCACGTATGCACATAGCGGGGTCATCACACTAGCGATGTAACTACTGAAGACCCTTGAGCTTCAAAGTACCTATCTCCTCCGGGCCATCGCATTTCTGCGCGACCATCCCGCTTCACAATATTTTCACGTTCTGTAAATCTTCAGCTCGACACCAAAATCCAAAGCACATCAAATCAATCCAGCAACATGGCCGACCCAGCAATGTACAGCTTCTACGGCGCCATCATCCCCGTACTCCGCAACCTCTGTACGTTAATGTCCCCATAAGCCCAACACGAACATAAACACTGACTTCAAACCAGGCAAAAGCGCAATCAGCACCCTCACCAGCGCCCAAACCGAACGTACCGCCTCCCAAGACGCAAAATTCCCCTCGGAAAAAGAGCTCCTGGACACACACTTCGCCGACATGCTACCCCTCCACAAACAACCCATCCTCTTCGCCAAATTCTCACTCACACCCCTCGAATACTTCAAACTTACCAGCGCCACTATCCCCAGCCTAGACGTCGAGTTCAAGTCCCTGCAAGACGTGATCGATTTCTTCACACAGCTGGAGACCGCGTTTGCGGGTGTCGATGAGAAGGCGTTTAATGCGTGTGCGGAGAAGAGCTTTGAGATGACGGTTGCGGGGAAGGAGATTAAGATGAGTGGGTTTGCGGATTATGCGCATGGGTTCATGGTGCCGCATGATTACTTCCATGTTATGACTATTTACACGCTGTTGAGGAGTCGGGGTTTTGCGCTGGGGAAGGGCGTGTTTGTGGGGAGTTTTATGAGTGAGACTTTGGGTGGGGATTTTGCGGCGCTGAGGAAGTGAGGGGCGTGGTTGGTGGTGCATGATGCAATTATTAGGAGATGGGAATGAAAATATTGGTAATAAGATACAACTTCGTCAGGCCCGCCCATTACTGCAAACGTCCTACTATTGCTATAGAAGGGTATATAAGTCAAAAACTCAACCAAGGGGTACAGCAAGGCATCCGCGCAACTCTCCTCACTTAAAGAGGAGACGGCGGAGGGTATATGCCCAGCGTGCTAGAAGTACAAAAGTCCCTTCCCATTCCCAATCCCGCCATCTAGAAAGCCAACCCCACCGCACCAGGACCCATGCCTACGCTAGACCGCCCATCAACACCCACATCCTTCGCAGTCATCTCCATGCCCCGGAGTAGATTCGCATGTGGGCTCGCCGGCGCCTTCAAGCTGCGCCCACTTCTAAGCGCGATTTCAATGTGCATTTCCTTCTCTTTTGCTAGCACGAGCGGTGCAGGGACACGCCTCGTCTTCTTGGGCGGCGACGGGAAACTCGGCATTGGCGAGACAGGGCGCGAGCAGCCGGATATGGAGTACAGGGTGACGGTATTGCTCTCCTGTGAGTCTTGGCGTGAGTGTGTGAGGGTATTGGAGCCGGCGGTCGATGGGCGCGAGGAGTTCGACTCGCACTTGTAAAACGGCTCGGTGTCGAAGGATTTGGGTGCGGATGGTGAGGTTGGTGTGTTGGCGTTTGAAATGGAGCGCTTGATCCATGTTGTGAGGCGGTTCATCGAGGTTGGGGTTTGGGGCGCAGGTGGCGTGATGGGGTTGGAGCACAGAGCCATGGTGCTGTTGCGAGATGGGGGCTCGAGAGTAAGACGTGTAGAGGGGCGGCGCGCACGTGGGATGAGGAATGAGCTTGGGGTTGCTGGGGATGTTTTGCCGTGGTCCATTGGTGCAGAGAAGGCGGAGCCGATGTCAGAGAGAGTTTCTGAGCGGACGTGCATACGCATGCTTGGTGCGATGTATGGGACGTGGTGAGATGGAGATGGTGGAGGGCGGGTGAAGAGGGCTGGAGATTGTGTTTGCGAGCGGTATGCGGATGCACGGCGCTCTTCGACGATAGTGTTGAGTTCGCGGATGGCTTCATCCACGTCGGTCTTTTGGCGACGGACCGATCCAGGACGTGTTGATGGTGCGGTGTTGGAACGGCTGCGAGAAGGAGAAGGAAGGCGCGCGAGCACGCGACCAGGAGATAGGGTACCAGACGTCAACGAACGACGGATGGTCGATGGCATTTCGAAGATTGATGAGGAGGCGTTTGCTGATTTTTCAGGCCAAGCAGACAAGGTCGGTGTCTGCATCGTGGCCATGGTCGTTCCAGAGAGGCGGCGCTCATGAGAAGCAGTAGTACCGTTGCTTTGCACACTTGACCGCCTGGAGTGCGAGACGGAAGCTGAAGAGCTCAAGGAACCGATCGGCTTGCGCTGGATGAGGAAGTCCGCTGTTGACGGGTTTGACGACCGTGAGCTTGTCACTGAATCTCGCTCACGAACAAGAGCTTGCGCAGGCTTCGTCAAATCAACCTCCGATGCGTTCCAAACCTCCTCGTTCTCGAAGTCCGGCAACGGCGACAAACGTCCACTAGGCAGGTAGATCGACAGCTCAAGTCGTCGAAAGCTTCCGTTGCGCCGAATCGGTGGTGGAGCCTCGAGGTACATAGACTGGACACCGCCGAGCCTGAATCCATCGTCATGGTGCAGGAAGTTCATTGGCGCAGAGATGCTTGGTCGTGGCCTTTGAACAAAGTGTGAATGTCGAGGTCGCGCAAGCGTAGCAAAGCTCGCACGTGACGATGCGCGTGTCGCAATATCGCGGCCGGTGTTGATCCATTGGGATACATGCTGGCCCATTGACTGACTTGTCACAGGTCGCGTGTAGTGGAGTGCTTCTGCGCGAGGTTGTTGCACAGCTTGCGGCTGATCATAGACGATGTGCATCTGTGTCTCACCTGTTCAGGCGTTAGCATTTGCTTTGAGGCTAATGATGCAATGTCATCCCCATAGATTGGATGGCGGTAGCCGCATAGTGGTGATGGGTGAGATCGATTAACCAGATTAAGGAGACAGCACGCGAGCGAAGCTGCGGCTCAGCAACGGGGCAGGGATGACAGGATGATAGTCGACATCGATAGCGACAACGAGACGAAAAGCTTGGAGAGTATGTAGAACAAGAAAGAAACACAAACGGACAAAGATGAGGTGACAAGAAACTGAAGTGAACACAGAACATACCATTCGCCCTAAGCGCTTCCTTCCCTTCATCCTCCTCCACCCTGGGCGCACAGCACCCAAACCCCATACCCATCCAACCATCCCTCTCTTTCCTCTGATGACCTCCAGAATCCATCTTCAATCTTCCAGTTGCGTCCAGGCAACTAATAATCCATACCAAAAGATAACAATAATCCGCAACCGAAAGAACGTGAGGGCCGGAACCACGAAAGCAAGGCAAGGCAAGAAAGAAAGAGCGGAGGTAAAGAGGGAAAGGAGAGCAAGTAAGACGTCAAAAAACCGACCCAACCCAACAAGCAGGCCAGCGGATGCAGGTACCAAACTCTTCCGCCTAGGTCAACCAGCCAGCCAGCCTCAATGTTGCCCCCAACGTATCAAAAGCCAAAGCCCACAAGGCCAACCGAGTCGGTCGAACAGCAAAACAGGTGGTGAAGCATTTTATCTACGCGCCCAATAACACGCGTCCCCTTCATCAATGTGTGGGGAAATGGCTTGCGTTGCATTGCTCAGATGGAAGCCTGGTATGCGATTGATTGGCTACAGGCTGGAGTAAGCGCTGGGGTGAGTGCAGATGTCGTGGACCACTCATGGGGCAATAGCGCTTGCTGTTCGAAACTGAGAGATGCGCCGACCGCTGGGATCGCTGCCTGTTCGAGATGTTCGATTTTGCCTCGCACCCGGTGTTGTGTTGGATTAACAGATCGATGACGGAAGTCGCGTTTCGGCGCATGCCTGTTCGTAAGATACTATACCCAACATTTAGCCAGGACCACCAAAAACGCAACAACGCCTTGAGACGGCCGTCTTGTTTGAGCACTGATGCTTGCCGGGAACCGAACATGTTGGAGTTGGCGCTGCTTGCAAGTGTGTGCTGATCGCCGAGGACGCAGTGTTAAAAGGCGCTGGCCAATCGTTCTTCAGCCGCATTTTTCATTCGCTTCGATTGCGCGATGTGAAACGCAGACTACAGAAAAGATTGTAGCCAATCACCATACTTGGACGTATATTTTCGCGAAAAGGCCGAGCTGCCAGCGCATGGGAGAGGGGAGGAAAAAACCTTTTCGACAGACAGCCGCGGTGGAGAAGTTTGACAGGTCTGGACGCGCTCCGCACGGCAGTTCAGAACAATTGCTGCTTTAGGAAGGCGGAGGTGAAATGCGACGGCTGCTTTGGGTTGATTGGCGTGCGACGTTTATGTTTGATGGAGACTGTGTTGTTCATGCCGAAAATTTTGGGAAGGCCCGCGGCCACGACGATTCTAGCACACTGCCTTTAGCTAATCGCTCAGCAAGCGGCTGAAGTGCGACGGTGTTCACTGTTGGCGAAAGAAGGCATGGCACGAAGTGATGCGGATAAAGTTGTAATCTTGCAATATGCTGTCCCTAGACTACCAGCATGTATCAACATGAACGACAAGAACTCGAACAAACGGGTATAGAACATTTTCGTCAAACTAAACCAATCATGAGATCACCATGAAACAACTCGAAAGGCTTCAACAATTATATGACGACCTGTTCATCAATGATCATCCCCCCAAACGTTCCTCTCCTCCCTGAAACTCGCATACTGAGGACTCTTCCTATCACCCTTATCCTTCCCATCCTTATTCTCGTCACCGTCCGTGTCCTCATCGAAACTCCTCGACTCCCACCTCTCAGCCTCCTCATTGACCGGCGGCTTGATGCCCTTAGCCTTGAGCTCTTCAGGATCCTCCTCCTCCACCGTAAACGGATAGTCCAAATTATGTACCTCCTCCGGGTTATGCACCTCCGGTACATCAGGCGCAAAGCCCTCGCGCACTTCTTCTTCAGCAGATGCGCCAGGGTATGTAGGCACAAAGTGTCTCGCAGGCTCTTCGTTCCACGCTGAGCCGCCTTCCTTGCGTGCGCGCACGCGCTCGATTTCTTCGGCGTCGTGGTCTTCGACGACGAGGTCGACTAGTTGGCTGCGGTCGGACTTTGCGCCTTCGGAGGAGGAGGATTTTGTGCGGAGGAGTTTGCCTACGACGGGGATGTTGGAGCGCGAGCGCGAGGACTCGCCGTTGCTGGCGCTGGTGCTGGAGTCGCTGCGCTCTTTGCCTTTGTTGGCTTTGTCTTGCACGCTTTGTATTTGGCTGCGTCGTCGCTTTTTGTTTGCAGCCGTTGGTTGGAGGAGATTGCGGTTGGTGGAGGCGGTGATGACTTGGGGTGTGCCGTAGAGTCGGTCTTCGCGTGAGGCACGATGGGCTTCGATTACAGGGTACTATCGCAAGTTAGACAAGGACGATCAAGAGACATGGTGCTACTTACATTCCAGTCACCAAACTCTAGGGCTCGCGCACTGTCAAACAGACGCTCATCTTCGGCATTCAGCGTCAGATCTTCGACGTCGTCATCATCAGCTGCGCCGTATTTGGCACCCGTGTTATTGAGAGCTTTGTGTGGTCCAGGGCTCATTGCCCTGGCTCGGCTCGATGTGACCTTGGACAGGAGTGGCTCGTGTTCCGACTGGCCAGGCTTTGCGATCCAGTATTTGCCTTTGCCTCCTCTTTCGTACCTCATTCCCTCTGCCATTCGTGCAGCGCGGGAGGCTGACTCTTCGTGAGCGAGAATGTTGTCGTTGGCATCGAAGTATCGGTACTCGTAGCGCTCACCACCAAAGACCTCCTTGGTATCTTGGATGAGATCTAGAGGGCCAAAGGCGTCTCGCAAGGCATACTTGACTGGGAGTCGGGCAGCAGAGATGGTTTCATCCGCATAGTCGTGCCATGAGAAAGCATACCAGTGGGCGATGGCGAAGAACGGCATCTCAAAGCAGATGAGCGCATCTTGAACAGCAGCAGCCAAATTGTCCGGACTGTATCCTGGAACATCTGACGGGATTGCTTTGAGAAAGACAAGGATAGACAAGAACAATCCCTGCCAGTAAGAGGCGAATATGATGCCCTTGATGCACAGGAACTTGGGCATCGGCCGGAATGGTTGCAGGTCCTGGGACATGCACACCCAGAACATGGCCAGAGCATACAGACTCACTGTGATGCTGATGTTGTAGATGAAACTACTCCAGAAGTATCCTGATGACCAGCTGATGTTACCTTCCTGGTATGTGCCCGTGGCCTTCATGATGATGGTGGCAAGTGCCAGCAGGGGCTTGAGATACGCATACTGCAAAATGCCGCGCTTGACAGCGAGGAAGGTGTGTGGGTCGGAGATGTCTATCTTGTCGAACATGAGGTTCAGCGGCCACGGGTGTGCGACGGGGGCGCGACCGGTCATGAGGATGATGAGGGCGCGTTCGCCGCCGATGAAGTTGACGAGCAGCTGGAGGAAGGTGTAGATGGTGAAGGCCTCATACACGTCTCTGAGAGGCTCTACGTAGGCGGATGCCGTGAGAGAGACCAGACTTGCCCATGATGCGCCTGCATATATAGGCACCCTACTGCTGTGAGCATGACTGTGTGTGGTGTAGACTATGTACATACATGAGAAGAATCCGAATGACATATCGCTGGAGGACTGGCTTCCGGTAGTTCTTGGTCTGAAGCCAAACAGCGCTGCCTACGTCAGTGGATGGACTTCAGGATGTAGCAGTCAAAGTACATACACAAAAGTGAGCAGACTGGCAACCAGAGCGCAAGCGCCTGCTACGATGACTACAGCACGTGCGAATCTAGCGCCAGTGCCTCCGCCCAGGTCTGTGGAGCGAACATGGTGAAGGATACCCGCATCCATCGTAAGGCAGCAGGGTAGAGGACGACGGATGGATGCAGTGAGCAGGAGTCGACTGGTGCGTGGAGAGACAGAAGCAAGTGTCAAGTGGACGACTCTGTCATTATGCAATCATGAGCGACCTTGTTGGTCTTTTGCTCAGGTGCAGCGGTGTCGTTCCATGGAGGTGGTTTGCGGCGTCGAGAGCCACGGCCACGGCCCAAGCTCGTTCTAGCCCCATGACGCGCATCTGCATTGCATCGTCGCGACGGGCGCGAGTTTAGCAGCCTGGCCGCCGCCGTACCCCCGGAAAGTCAACACCAGAAAGTCAACACCAGACCTCACGACCACCAGGACGAACGAGTGAAGGAGAGCCCCACGTGATAGCTTTGACTCTGCTACTGGACCTGGAGACGGACCCTCGATAATGCAGCCTGCCTGCGCGGAACCATGATGAGCACCACTCGCGTCCACATCTCGCGCAGCCATGTCGCAAATCGTCCCAGAGCCTCTCAATCAGCATGATGGCTTCAATTGGTGTGTATACAGTCCCTACTGCCATAAAAAGCCGCTAATTTCCCCAGGGTGTTTCTGGTTGAGCTGCTCATCAGCGGCATCCTGACCATCTTCTTCCTCTTCTACTTCAACCGCCTCTTCGCGACCCTCCTCTCCTACGGCATCCGCGCATACACCTGGCGCACCTTCCACGCCTACATCGACATCACCTCGCTGCAGATATCCCTGCTGGGCGGCCGCATCTTCTTCAAGGATCTCCGCTACCACGGCCACAATGAGACTATACTGGTCCATGGTGGGCACATCACATGGAACTACTGGCTGCGGAGGGTGAGGGATGCAGGCGTATACACCGACAATACTACACCCGCCGACGAGGACAGCAGTCAGGCACCCAGCACGCCCAATAGCCGAGCCTCGGGCAGCCGCAGCAGGAACGTCGACAATGCAGAGAAGGGTGGCAAGCAGATGCCGAAGCAGCTGCCATGTCGCATATCAGTCAAGGTCTCGGGCGTCGAGGCCTTCATGTACAACCGCAGCCCGGCCTACGACAGCATCGTTGAGGCGGTTCGGCGCAAGACGGCCGGCACCGATGACAAGAGCAACGAGAAGGAGCGGAATGGATCAGATGCGGACTCTGAGCACCACCAGAACAAACTGAGGAAGGCGCACGCCGAAGACGGAAAGAACGTTGCGCGCGCCGACACCAGCCATTCCACCGCCTCGAAACCGAAAAAGGCCGACCTCCCCGCCTTCCTCAAGCTCCTCCCCATCCACATCGATGTCAACAAGGGTGCCATTGTCGTTGGAAATGAGAACACGCTGGCCGTCATCACCGCACAATTCGAGAAGGCGAGCGGCACACTCGATGCAGGCCCATGCGGGCCTCTAGATGTCTACCAACAGCTGTTCAATTTCCAAGTCACGCACCCTGTCGTGCATATGAAACCCAACCCCGACTACAAAGCCAGTCAGCTCGATACTGCAGCGCATATCAAGGAAGCAGAAGGTCACGGCGTCTCTCCAGGGCACGAGGTCGGGAAGGAGCAGAGGCGCAAGCGACACAAGCGCTGGTTAGGAAAGCTGCCCACACTTTCTGGCCTCTTCTCCAAGTCGTCCGACTCGGTACATACACATCCTAATGGTTTCACCGACAGGAAGAATAGTGCTTATGCTCCGCAATGGCATTTCCCTGGACAAGAACGTTGGCAAGGGCTGGCACGTTACCTCGATGACAGTGTGAGTGATGGTCATGGCGAATGGGATGGTATCGAGTATGCGAAGACGTCACTTATTGCTGATGTTCCATGTGTCAACCTCTCCTTCTACTGGGATGTGCCAGGGCCGGTACTCAGTCAGCTTGACGCCAGTATGCAATTCGACTCTGTGCCCCTCGACAACATCAACGGCAGTCTTCCACCGGAGTATGGCATGGACATCCAAGTGTTCGGAGGCACCGTCAATTTCGGTCCGTGGGCTGACCGACATCGCGGCATATTCCAGAACATCTTCTTCCCGGGCTCCCACGTTGACGCTGCCGTAACGGCACCTCTCGAGCCTGGCGAACTTCGAGCGCTCTCTGTTTTCAAGTTGTTTCTGAGCATCGAAGAGGAAATAGTACTCCGCATACCCATCCGCGAGTCGTCTAAAGATTGGAAATGGAAAGGCAAAGCGCATACTCTAGCGGCGCACGAGCAGCCGGGTGCTGGTAAGACGAAGGGGAAGCAGAAGGCGCGCAGGAGGCGTGGAAAGCAACGTGACAATGCTACGGCGCAAAACATGCGACCTTTTGCTTGGATCGACGTCAAAGTAGCTGGCAATTCATCCGTCAACTACATCATGGATATGTATGCCACAGCATCCGGATTCAAGAACAAATTGGACGTCGATGTAAAGAGCACGGAAATGTCGTCTAGTGTCAACCACGGCTTGCTGTGGCGCTCTGGCCCACTCACTCTGGACTGCGACCTCTCGGCGCCTGTTGCTTGGAACACATTGCGCACCTGGATGTTCAACGTCAAGTGCCGAGACCTTGAACTGTTCCTGTTGCGCGACCATCTCTTTCTTCTAACGGATCTTGTTGCTGATTGGGGATCGGGACCACCTCCCGATTATTTCCTCTTCGTACCTTTCCGCTACCTGCTCAATGTTGACTTCACCAACTTCAAGCTCTATCTCAATACAAACGATTCGAACATAGTCAACAACCCTGCTGACTTGGAAGACAACAACTTTGTCATCCTGTCGGGCCAGCGCCTGCACGGAGACGTGGTCATTCCACTCGACCGATACCGGCCGCTCGAGAACGAAATCAAATTTGATGTGAAAGGACATGATATGGCTCTCGAAGTGCTCATGCCAGAGAAGAACACTCTGAACACATTCGTCACGTCGCCAAGGCTGGCGAAGCTAGGTGGTCTGGAGCTCACCGGCAGTCATACGTATCTAACCGAAACGTCCACGATGAACACCGACAGGCTCTTCATGGACATTCAAGGTCATCGGCTGAACCTCGAACTCTATGGTTGGCTCGTGCATCATTTCATGAAGATCAAGGACAACTACTTTGGAGATGATATGCATTTCAAGACTCTAGAGGAATTTCAAGGCCTTCCAAGTGCCAGCCTTGGAGACGGTAGCGGTGCCCAATCTAGCAATCACGTCAGGCTGTCGAACGACCTGGATGTCATTCTCTGCATATCTGCCGACGAGTCCAGCGTGCTCATTCCTGCCAATCTCTATTCCGCCGAGCGCAGCATACGAGCCGATCTACCCTACGTATCCGCAGATCTTCGCTTCACCAACTACTACATGGACCTCATGGTGAATTTCAGTCCTATCAGTCTCGCCCTAGGAGGGTCTGCTGCGGGTCTTGACTTCTCAAACGAATTCACCACCGGACGCACAGAGCTGTTCGTTGACACAACCATCATTTTCGGCCACCGTCTCTTCGGACTTCCACCAACTGAGCCAACGTATGTGTGCTGTTGGGACTTTGACGTTGGGAAGATCTCTGGTGAGTGCACGTCCGAATTCATTGCGACTGCAGCAGGAGCAGCCCGATCTTTTGCTTTCACTTTTGATGACGACGAGAACTCGCTGCCTCTCACTGTGATTGAGCCGATCCATGATGCCACCTTCCTGCGCTTGAAAACTCACGAGGTACATGTATGGATGCATGTTGCTCGAGAGGCGTTGCTTGTGAAGACAGATGCCATATCTCTGGACTTCAATGATCTTGCTGGTCCAACATTTTCGCAGAAGCTCAGCGCACACATCCCGAACTTGACAATTGGTGGTGTCGATGCGAGGTCTGCATCGCGCCACAGGACACGTAGTGGCGAGAGGCAGACTGTAGAGACACATGCATTTCTGCAAACAAGCCTTTCTCTGAATATGCTCTCACGCAAGCTGGATTTTACAGAGGAACGCAATCGACAACAGACTCACATGCAACTTCATGACCAAAGGACGAATCGTACTCAATTCATGCAGAGCAATCTGGGTGATACAAGCTTCAACATGTCAGCTCGGGCTAAGGAAGGTGCACGACCTCCTGCCATGCAGTTCCCTGACATTGCTCAACCACTTTCTTTTATGCAGACTCAGCGTCTTCGGAGTACTTTGAGTGGTTCCTCATCACGAAAGTCGTCGCAGCAATCGTTCGTCAGGCGACGACCTGAACATCGATCTGGTATGCGGAGCTCCTCAAGCGCGTCAATGACTAGCAGTATTCGATCTGCAAAGAGCGCGCGGAGTAAGCGTGCTACAGCAAATTCCAGTCGAAGTCAGACCGTCACAGGAAGTTCGCCACGTCGAGTAGAAAGCGCGCATCGTTTCAGTGATCGCTTCACCGAAGATGAACGCGCGCGACGCAACCTGGCACCATCGTCTCTTGCTCTGTCTAGTTCTCTGGCTGCGCCGTACTTTCCTTTGGACCACATCGAACCCGACCTTTCGGAGGTACCTCTATTCCCGACACCATCACCCTCGCCAGAAGAACGTGGCCTTGACGACGTTGAGTTTAGCGATGTCGCCACCAACCAATTCGATGAGACATTCACCCACACAAGTTTGTTAATCAGTGCAGAGCCCGGCATTCGTCTCTTTTGTACACCTGAGTTCATTGAGTGTGTCTCGGATCTTCTCGAAATCGTCCAACCACAGCAACCCGAGGACCTACTGGATGATTTCCAGGTCAAGGTCATGACAAAGATACTAGAGAACAGAAATCGATTGGAGGGCAAAGGTAGTTCTCTGGAGTTCAGTGTCCGCATTCCGTTCACCCATGTTCGCTTCCAACACGGCTTTGATTCTGAGTCCACTGGTGGCAAAGATCAGTATGATATCATTCTGAGCAAGTGGAAAGCAGCCGCTCGAGTGAAGAAGTATCCCGGCGATAGAGCTGGAGAGAACACACTCTCGCTGCACACCACATTGGGCTCACTCGGAGTTTCTGTGACTGAACGCACATCTCAGGGTTCAAACCAAGACGTCGCCATCCAAGCGGAGATCAATGATGTCCTTGTATGGTCGCTACAGAACAATACAACGTCAATCAATGTATCTTTTCGGTCTTTCGAGACCGCGGCAGCCAGCAAGAAAGTCGAGTATCTTGCGTCACTCATACACCGGACGACAATCCTTGCCGAGGAGCTCATCCTTCGCTTCACCGAAGCTGAGGATAGGCAGCAGCATCGCCTGCGATACATGGCGTGGTACCTCACCAGCGTGCAAGATCAGCACCCTGATCCTGCTTTCTTGACGAAAGCGTCATACGCTCTTCGTGCGGCGAGAGACCATTTGCGGAGCCACGATTCCTGGAAAATATTATCTCGATTCCGGTATACTTGGCAGTGCCTTCCACTAGCAGAGAAGGAGGAGCTCCGGGATGAGTGCACCGAAAGTAGTGTCAAATGTCCGGAAGATGCCGAACAGAAGGTCATCGGTATGTGGGACCAGTGGCGCACTTGGGATCTGGCACATGTGAAGAAGAGCCTAGCCATGAGGCTACTCTGGGGCCATCTCGCGGACAATCTACCGACGCCCGAATCTGCACCTTTGCATCTCGACATTAAATCGGCTGTCATCAAGATGATAGTTGATCCCGGGCCTCGACAGAGTGAAGTGGCCTTGCGCTACTTTGCCATCAGTGTCTCGCTGCTACCACCCACAGAACCATCAGGACTCATGCTAGTTGGCAACGACATTTCCAAGAAATCAACCACAGTGCAGATCAATGCACGGGATTTCGCCATCCACGTCCAATGGGAAATATGTGAACTTGCTGAAGCTCTACTGGGATTGTTCCAGAAGCAAGCTCTGAAAGCTACGAAAATGATCTCCAAGCCCTCTCAGCCTGCTCAAATTGCCAAGCGTCTCATCGACGAGGACGTTCAGGTGGTATTCGTTGTAGACAAGGCCCAAATCATTCTCGACACAATCAATCTTCGAAGTGTTTCCACCGGTCGCCTCCTGAGATTCGCATTTGTAGATATTGATCAAAGGGCGTCCGGTCAGGGCGAAATCATCAGTGCGCATCTCCACATGGAGGACGCTATTAGCGAGATCTCTTCGCGGTCACGCTCTCTCGCAAAAACACAGTGGGAGCAGCCTAGCCTATATTTCGCTCACGTTGAGCATGAAAAAGAGAGCACCACCCCCAATGAGATCAAGGCGGCAGCAGCGAGTCAGATGATCGTGGTAAAAGTCGAAGAAGATATACTTGGCTTCATCGAGGTCGCCGACACAGTGCTGAGAGATGAGGTCGCATACTTCATCCGGCAGTCCGAGGTCATACGAGACATGACCAGTAGTAACACGACCGAAGCAAAATCACCTGGTCCTCCCACGCAGCTCCCTAACGTAACGCTCGCGTTGTTCATGGACGCATATCGAGTTGAGCTTGCGCTCCTACAACCACTCGGCTGGTCGATCTCTGGCTCATCAGGGCGCATTGCAGTCGTTCCCGCTCTTGGCAAGAATGTGACGCTACAGGTAGACTACGACCTCGAAGCGAGCTACCACCGGATGTATAGCACCTCTGCAGATGGCACAAATGTGATCAGCAATCTCAAGCTGCCTCCAGTCGACGGGCGGTTGGCTGTCACTCAGACCGAACAAGAGACGCGAGTGTTCGCATCCGGTATCATCGACACAATTCACATCCAAGCCTCGGAGCTGCAATCCCTTGTGACGACGATCGGTAAACCTGAATTCTCGCACATGCTCCAGGCTGTCCAAGACGATGTGGAGGTGCTGAAGACGCATATTGAGGAAATTTTTCCCAAGGCCGACAACTTACCGGCGCTGAAAGCACCTAGCTCTTCCAGAGACATCCTCTTCGGTGTGCAAATGACCTTGTCCGGCGTACATATTGTAGCGACAGCCCCGGGTAGAACGCCAGATTCACCAACCGCCAACCTCACCTTCAAGTTGTCTTCAATGCAACTTAAAGCGACGAACATAGACTCGGACAACAAAATCAGGACATTCCCAGAGGCGACTGTTCGGTTGAATGAAATCAGTGTCGGATTGACTCTTACGGAATCGGACTCGATACGCCAATGCGGCAACATCACGTTTGGAGCTGTCCTTCAGGCGACCACTGAAAAGGGCTCGTCGCCCGCCAGAAGACTGTATCGAATGCTGAGCACCGGCCTGGAAGTCAATATATTTGCAGACACTGCATCGGCTGTAGTCGATGTTATGAACCATCTGCAGGACAAGATCAAGGATCTGGATTTGTCAAAAGAGAAGAAGTATCTGCGACGATTGCGGCACACAAAAAGCAGGATATCACATAAGCGCAACACAAGCGTCAAGAGCGACACAAACTCCAATACTGATAGCGCCGACTCTGGAGCGCTTTTCACTTCCACGTACTCACTTGAGCTGCTCGACCTACAGATCAGTTGGATCGTTGGGACTTCAGTCGCCCCGTTTCCCAAGAACGAGAATGAGGACCTCGTACTATCCTTCCGCAAGATCGATCTCTCGACGCAAAGAGATGACGCAGCTCGTTTGATGATCGAAGACTTGCAATTACAGATGGTGCCCGTGTCGGCGAGCAAGAAGAAGCGATCTCTGAACTCTGCACTCCTTCCCAAGATGGTCTTCAATGTAGCCTACGCTTCGACGAAAGAGACTCGCAAAGTTGCATTCCAGGCAGCTGGCAAGTCGCTCGACCTTCAATTAGACTCTCACTTCGTCATCCCGGCCAACGTCATCGAGAGGTCGATTGCTCTTGCAGGCAAGAAGTTTCGTAGCGCATCTGCGAACTGGAGCATGACACCGACAACCACTGGTGCACAGCGCAAAAATCCGTTCGGCAACAAGCGCTTTGCTTCAGTAACAGTCGACGCAAGCTTTGCCGGCGCCGTCGTCCATATCAACGGCGGTCAAACTTCGCCGACTCAAAGCTCATCGAACCGCGCGCAGCAAAAGGGCCGCTACAGTCAATTCGTTGGTGATGGGTCCGCGAGCAGTCTGGCTTTGCGCGCCCCTGGTGTGACAATACGAGTAGAGTATCAGGACGACGGACGTGATCCATCTTTGAATGCCGAGCTACGAGTGGACGCGTCTAGCAATACATTACTCCCAACTGTGGTTCCGATCATCATCGACATATCTGACAGCATCAAAGCTGTCGTTCGGGACAAGGACGAACACAAGTCGCCCGACACGCCAACTCAACTAATCTCACAATCAAAGCCAGTGTCAAAGATTGTGGAAGAAGACGGCAACATTATGAACGCCGACCCAGCCACTCTGCTTGGCCGGACGAGACTCAACCTCGGATTGAGGATCTGCAAGCAGGAGTTCAGTCTGAGCTGTCAGCCCATTGCACGTGTCACCGCCATCGCTAAGATTGACGATATTTATGTCACCGCCAACAGTGTCAAATCTCAAGAGCACGGACACTTTTTCGCCGCATCTGCCGCTTTCGAGAAGCTACAGATTACTGTCCAGCATGTGTATTCTCGCGAATCGACCTTTGGTCTGGACATTGAGTCCATCGTTCTGTCCCTGATGAACAGCAAACATCTCAGTGGCACCAGTGGCATATCAGCTATACTCAAGATCAACCCCACTACCATGCAAGTCAACGCGAGGCAACTGCAGGACTTCTTGCTGTTCCGAGAAATTTGGTACCCACCAGAGATGCGAGGATCTTCAAAGCCACCTTCGGCCAGCGCAGGGGCAGACTCGCAAGACTACCTCATACAACGCTATGAGCAAGTCACCGCCGCGACTGCCTTCCCCTGGAACGCAAACGTGGCGATCGCCGACGTCAAAATTGATCTGGATCTCGGCCAAGCCATTGGCAAGTCCTTCCTTCACATACACAACATGTGGGCTTCATCGAAAAAGAACACAGACTGGGAGCAGAATCTGTGTATCGGCGTGGAGAAGATTCGTCTTGAAAGCACGGGCAGAACGAGTGGCTTTGTCGAGCTCGATGGCATCAAGGTTCGGACGTCGATTAGCTGGCCGGCACAAGAGCCAGGCACGCGCCAGACACCTCTCATCCAAGCATCAGTAGCCTTCCAGCAGCTCATGGTCAAGTCTGGCTTCGACTACCAAGCTTTCCTGATGGCGGACATCGCCGACTTCGGCTTCCTGATGTACAACGTCCGCCAAGACGGGCCCTCACAAGACCGACTCGTCGCCATCCTTGATGGCAACAAGGTGCACGTCTTCTGCCACGCTACGAGCGCCGCACAAGGCCTCGCGCTCTTCCAAGCCATCGAGCGCCTCGTCCAGGAGAATCAACAAGCATACCGACAGTCTCTCCAAGACATCGAGAAGTTCCTGCGCCGCAAGTCCGCCATCGCGACGCCTTTTGGCCGCTCGCCCTCAGAGAGTACGATACTGCCGAAACCCGACGATGGCGACTCTTTCAAGGCCCCGATCTCGCTGCACACCGACGTCGTCGTCACACTGCGCAGTATCAAATTCGGTGTCTTCCCATCAACCTTTGTCGACAATCAGATCCTGGTGCTCTCCGCCGGCGACATGCAAGCACGCTTCGCCGTCGCCCTCGAACAGCGCAAGATTCACTCCACGCTCAGCATGACGCTAGGCCAACTCAGCGTCGCCCTATCCTCCGTGCCGTCCCCCAAGAAAAGCAGACCCGTGGCTGATCTCAGCGTCGAAGACGTAGCAGAGAGCGCGCGATCTGCACGTGGCGGAACAATCCTACGCGTACCCAAAGTCGTGGCTACGATGCACACATGGCAAGTGCCCAAGAGCAACCACATCGACTACCTCTTCCGAAGCAGTCTAGAAGGCAAAGTCGACGTGGGCTGGAACTACAGCCGCATCAGTTACATCCGCACCATGTGGTCCAACCACTCCCGCACCCTCGCCTCACGCCTCGGCAAACCCCTCCCAGAATCCAACATCAAAATAAGCACCTCTCAAACCCTTCCTTCCTCCTCCTCCGATGCTACCAATCCCAACACGCCATCCGCACCAGCGCCCGAAGCTTCCCAAGAGAAAATCACCGCCGTGGTAAACGTCCCGCAGAGTAAATATGAGTATGCGCCGCTCGAGCCGCCGCTTATTGAGACGCCGCAGTTGAGGGATATGGGTGAGGCGACGCCGCCGCTGGAGTGGATTGGACTGCATCGCGACCGGCTGCCGAATGTTACGCATCAGATTGTTATTGTGACGTTGTTGGAGGTGGCGAGGGAGGTGGAGGATGCGTATGGGAGGATTTTGGGGAGTTCGTAGGGGGAGGGTGGGTGGAGAGGGGAAGAGGGTGCTGGTGGGTGGGAAATTGGCCTTTTTGGGCATGGGTTTGGTATTTTTGGTGTTTTATGTGTGTGCACATACGTTTCGTTTGCGTTGATAGATGCTTATAAGTGCAACATACATTTCGATCGAACTTGGCAATGTGACTTTGAGACTACAGCACCATGACTTCTGATTACAGCACCATGACTTTGAGACTACATGCCACGCCTTTAACATGCACATAGCATGGCCACCTCCTCACAAGTTCCTACTCATACGCGAGGTACTGAAAAGCGTATCTAGGCCTTATTTCACACCAACGTTATAGTACTTCTAACGCACTCCAGTACAGCGAGCAGACGGTCGTCAGATATATGTGCCGTCAACCGCAAACGATCCTGGCCGATTCGTTCAACAAAGCACGTTACACTTGGTTGCATGCTCCCAATCCTCTCATATTGCCCTTGTGCCGTTCTCCGAAGTACAAGACCATCTACACTTTTTACCGTGTTGGGTTTGCCATGCTCGGGCGAGAGGAAGAACACAGCGGGCCACTCGCTGGTAAACAGATCAAGCTTCTCTGTATATGATCCGTAAGATATGTACGTGGAGCCAAATATGACGCCGGAGGTATCTGCTATCTTTGTGTTCTGAGCAAGTCCAGAGTTGGATTCGAGGATGCGCACGCGCGTTATCAGCCTGTGACTTGTAGAAGAGGCTTGAAGTCGTGTATTTCCCACTGTACTCCCATGTGCTTGATATAGTCTTCAACACTAAACAAGCCGCCATCTTAATGCTCCATTGTGACATGGCCATCGATTCTCGAAGTAAACCTCGATTGTGCTGCATAGCAGATGCCGGCGAGTCCCTGCCAGCCAGCCCACGACCAGGAGGGAAAACCCTGTCTTCTCATGAGAAATGGAGATGACAGTTGTGAGAGTGGCAACCAAAGAAGACCAATTACGAGGTTGGATACGCCGGACGTAGCTGGACCCGAACTCCGCGCGAAAGGTACGCCCCAGAAGTGATACACCGGACGGCTCGAAACCAAGGCCTGGCGTAATATTCCCATGAACGCAATCAGCATGTCTGAACCGTATGTCAACGTCCGCTTGAGATACTCGCTGATGCGCCGTTCAAGAATGCTCGACTCGAGCAGGACGCACGGGAACACTTGCAATTGGGGCCCGGGGTCAGAATTCAACGTGTCTGCTCGTACTCCGGTGTTCTCTACGTTGGATGACTCGTGATTCGCATCGCACGCGTGGATCTTGCTGCATCGGAAGTAGCATTGCGATGGGGTGAAGACGAGGCGCTTGGTGGCGAGGACTTCCTCTTGGTACGTCCCTGTAGACAGGCGTCGATATTAGTCGAAGGATATCGTATTACGTCAAAGATATACAGCGCTACTTACAGCCTCGAGTCGACCACTCACTTCTCAGTAGTTCACTCTTGACTCTGAGGACCGACGTGATGACTGCGACGTCAATCGTAGTCATTGTAGGTAGACGGCGGAAACTATCAGACACACCCGGTAGCCCTGAATTCGGACCTGTTCCCGCGGCGTTGATGATAGTGATGCTAGCATTCCTATAGATGTCATCCATGTGCTGGGGTCCTCTTGGTTGATGCAATAGCGGTCTATCCAAAGATATCGGAATCCCATGGCTTTTGTGCAAAGAATTGCGTCCTTAACTATCAGTGGAGCTCGCTATCGCAAATACGTGCTACTTGACTCCGAATTGTCTGCTGTTTGTCCCCAGACGTAGCTGAGTGCCGTATATGCACACTTTTTCGGCGCAGGAATGATGGCACACCTCTCACAGTCAATGACCTTGAGACCGGGGATATCGAGCTTGCCACTTCCTTGTGTCTCGTATGTATTTCCATGTTTTGACTCGCAGGTAAGAATCCACGTCTTGATAGTAGCCCAATCCACCCCAGATTTGATCAATAGGCGCATTTGCTTTGATGCTGGTGTCGTACATCATCACAATCGTTTGAGTTGCCGTAGTGACAGTCGCTCGTAGACCACGCCATGGTGGTGCATTCAAGTGCGGCGGACGCTTGATATCGAACGGCTCTATATGAACGCGTAGAATGGCGCCAAGTTACCTAGATGGGTTGTGCTCTCGAGTCCTATCCGTCCGTGTGAGCACTATTCTCGGGGCTCTACGCGCCTTGAAATGCAACGTGAGTGGGAAGAAAGGTACTCACATGCTGTAAATCAATCCACAGAACTCGCATCCATCCGGAGAAAGGCCCACGATCTTGAAGACAGTCGGCAATACTACTTTACCAGAAATTGGATGGTCTGCCGATACCGCCAGCCGGAGATTCCGGTCTTTGATGAAGTTGGGACGTATGGCGGGATATAAAGGCAGCGATCTGCATCGGGATCATAGTTGGTCTAGTTCCGGATATCCCTCATTGCTGTAAAAGATGCTGGCGAGGCTGTTCGTTCTGTCACTGTGACTGCGAAACATGTTGGAGAGGCTGTTGGAAGCCGCCGTGTTATGTTAGGCACAGGTCTACATGGGACGAGGTTGGGAAAAGGTCGGAAAGAGGCACGGAAAGAAAGACGGATGTGCTCAAGATGTCATAAAGATGTAGGAGTTTTACTACAGTTGAAATGGTGGCTGGGGTTCTTGTAGCCTGATGCCATGCTGATTACGACCGCGGTCAACACCTGCAGGAAGGCTGAGCCGCCACCAGAGCTCAACCTAACCGATAAGATGCCGTGCGTAGCGAGCAATCACCTTCTGGCAAAAACGCAAAGTTATGAGGATGCCAAAATACTAAGCTTTACATTACTTAGTCATACCGACAAACGACGTGGTGCTCACATGGTGTTGGATGGTGTTTGAATAGAGGAGGTAGATACACCGCAGATCCCAGATACCAGATCTTTGGCTGTACAGCCTACACGATCGTACCTCTTCATGCATCATGTTCATGCTTGCTCTACACAAAACCCGCCCGAACATCCTCTTCCAACCTCACTTCCCCATTCGTCAACATTCGTATCTTTCTCATCACCAACTTTCACGTTCAATATGTCCTAAATGTCCACACAAAATCTACTTTCCCATACTCTACCTTCATCTCTTCGTTCATTTATCATGCGCATCTCTCCTCTGCACAAACCCAGCCCTAACATCCTCCCCCAACCTCCCGTCCACATCCGCCAAAATCGTACACACCAAACTATAATTATTACACAAAAACCGCTCCTTCTTCCTCGCATCGCTAATGCCCTTGCTCATCTTCGTCAAATACGCCTCGTACTCGCTCCTCAGCCTCCCCACACTAACCGACACAGGCTCATCATCGCCAGCCTCTGACGATAGCGCGAGAATGCCTTGTATGAGGTTGGCGAATTTTTGCGTGAGGGGTGTGGGCGCTGTTGATGCGGAATTCTGGGAGTTGGAGGAGAGGAGCGCGGCGCCGGTTGTGGGGCGCGAGGGGAGCGAGGAAGTGAGTTTTTGGAGGGCGGTGACGTGCATGTCGAGGACTTGTTGGTAGCGTGGCCAGAGGAGCATATTTGTTGCGTTGATGTAGTTTTCCATGGTTGGTACTTTTCGGCGTTGGAGCTCGAATGCGAAGTGCTGGTTCAGTCGCACGCAGAGCAATATGCCTAGCGTGTCGGTTGTAGTGGTGACGAGTGACTTTGTTAGCGCTTGGGCAACGGCTAAGGTGGGCTCGAAGATCGTGGCAAAGGTCCGGGAGATGGCATGATAGTTTTGGGAGGGTGAGAAGTAGGTTGAAATGAAGGTGTACTCGAAACATGCGTTGTCGATGAGGGCGAGGTTGAAGCTGCGGAACGGGGCTTCGAGGTAGTGTGTTGACTTTTCTTCCTCAGCAACGTGGGCTGTTAGAGCGTTGGTAGACGAGCTCTTGAGTGCGTCTCGACGTCGGCCGAGTGAGAACGGATCGTACGCAGCGGGTGCGTTGCGTGCTTGACCGAGCAAGCTGCCGCCTCGTTTCGTGGTAGGGTCTTCGCCGAGCACGTCGTACTTGTCTATGGCGTGCACCTTGATCTTCTCCAGAGCAAGTCTGTATCGTGTAAAGTGGTTCAAGTAGTACCAGCGCATGGTATAGATGTATGCCTGACCTATTTGCTGGGCAAGCTCTGATCGATGCTTTGCGAGAAAGGCATACAGTTCCTTGTACTTGAGTAGCGCTTGCTGTTGGATGACTTGGGCATTGATCGATGGTGAGCGTATGGCTTTGATCTGTGCCACTATGTAGTCTCGTATTCGTTCAATGGCACGATTGGTGAGGTCATCCAGGAGAGGTTTGATGTCCCCGAGAGACTTCATGTCGGGCTGCTCTTTTGCCTTCGCAGCTATGGTCTTGGAGCGTTTTTCGATTTCAGCGAGTGCGCGCACGAAGCCTTCATCTACTGGCCCTTCTGCGATCTTGCGAACCACAGCCGGGGAGATGCTGATGTCCTCTACTGCTGGGCCAAGCAGCTTTTCTACAACCTTTCGGTTTTCGAGTTTGGTGTTTAGCGCTATAGAGCGGTTCTGCAGAGACTCAATCTCGGCTGACACTGCGCCAAGATCGGCTTGGAAGTTGGTGAGGTACGTTTCGACGGACTTCAAGACCTCATCGCATGCGAGAATCGATTGGTGCAAATCTTCAAACTTGTCCTTTTCTTTGTCGTCTACAGTCACAATGAGCATATCTCCTCGAGACAAGAGATGAACACATACACTCTTCGACTGACTGCGCGCTATATGTATGTACAGATGTGGGATGCTGATGCTCGTGCGGTGCTTCCGCGGCGAAGTCGTGCAAGCTCAAGCCTCCAAAATCGATCTCGTCTACCACCACTTCTGGCTTCTTTGGTATATCCTGCTCCTTTCCTCGAATAATCGTAATGGGCTGCCGGGGTGGGCCTCCCATTATAGACGCTAGCACCTGCACCGGGTCAGGGCCATGGTGAAGGCCCCCTGTAGGCCGCCGTCGTGGCCCGCCATTGGGAATTCGCGCATTCCCTGGTAAGCTCGTAGTGGATGCATTTGGCGATATGAGCCCTAGAGACGTTGTTCGCGGGACCAGCCCAGGACGAGGAGGTAAGGGACTGGGCCCTCGAGCATTTGGGCCTCTTCGAGGAGCCGGCGAGTATGAATCGCGTCGAGGCGGCGGTGTTGCCGAAGGCGTAGAGTACGACGAGAGCCTGTCCAAGCCCCACATGTTGCCAGCGAATAGTGTGATTGATCTATGGGCGCATGGTGAATGAAGTTATGTTCGCGATACCACGCGCCGTTTGCTATTCCGGCGCGGCGGTACCTTGTTCCGCACGCTACGGGATGTGCTAGCGCTTTCTTGCTTCGCGCCTTCCCGCTCAAAAATCCAGATCGCACACTTCCCTCTCCATCACTCAGCGCGCCACCCATACTCTCCTCGATCAGCCCACACATTACGACCAGCTCCCCACCCGTCGCACTTACTCTCATTCAACATCATGGCGGACGACGCGCAGGTACGTTCAGACACGAGCATGCGACCCCGCATGCTCTACCCCACCTTATCGATTGCCCTCGAGGGTCGCGCCCGACCAGGCATCGAAGCCGTTTCTGCGCAGGCACTTCATAAGAATGTACTGACAATCTGCCGCAGCATGAGCACACCTTCGAGAGCGCCGATGCCGGCGCCTCCACCACCTACCCGATGCAGTGCTCTGCCCTGAGGAAGAACGGCTTCGTCGTCATCAAGAACCGTCCCTGCAAGATTGTCGAGATGACCACCTCGAAGACCGGCAAGCACGGCCACGCCAAGGTCCATCTCGTCGCCATCGACATCTTCACCTCCAAGAAGCTTGAAGAGCTCTGCCCCTCCACCCACAACATGAACGTCCCCAACGTCCGCCGCCAGGAGTACCAGCTCGTGAGTCACGACGGTATCATGCATGGAAGTCTTAGCTTACCAAAATCGCAGATCGATGTTACCGACGACGGTTTCCTCTCCCTCATGTCCGATGACGGCTCCACCAAGGACGACGTCAAGCTTCCCGACGGCGAGGTTGGTGACAAGATCACCAAGATGTTCACCGACGACGGCAAGGATACCAGTAAGTGCACTTGTCGAAGAAAAATGTAAGCGATGCTAACACACTACCAGATGTTATCGTTCTCACTGCCATGGGCGAGGAGTCCTGCATCGACGCCAAGGAGGCCCCCAAATAGATTTATATCATTGGGCACGCGGGCCGTCAACAGGAGTCGCGGGGTTCGGAAAGCTCTGACCCAAAAGCTTGGTGGGGATTGCTGCATCTCGCATACAAAGCGGACTGTTGCCATTACGGCGACAAGAGCATCTATGCGATCCATCTGCGTTGATAGCGACAAATGGATATGTTCTTCGGATCAAATTTGGGGTTTTGCATTCCATGTGTATGGGAAACTTTTAAGATATGACACACGTTCCTAGATATCCCTACCGCAATGAACAAAAAGGTGATGACTTTATGCAAATGTCGTCCCCTTGATTGGTGATGGGTCTGCAGCATTTGTGATTTTCGGCGCTAGTGGCCCTGAATAGACCTCCAGGCTACCTTCAACTTCTGCCACGCTTCACTCAAACCACAACAACCAAGACTACTCCATACTAGCAAAGTTGCAGACTCACCTCAATTGCGACACCGTCATCCCATCTCGCGGCTATGGGAAAATAAGATCACTGGCAATGCCGCAATGCAACTAAGATAGAGTTGCGAAACTAATCTTGTACCTCTGCGTAGCCTCTCTAGTCGATTTCCCGTGATGGCGTCGAAAAAGGGTCCAATCTGTGGCTACGAGAACTGTCGGTCAAGATCATACGAAGAGGGCGAGGATGGCTTTCTCTACTGCCAGAATGGGCATCGTCAAGGAGTATGCTATGCTTTACATTCGAAGTTCGAATGCTCACAACTTGTAGGGCTTGGTGCGTGGCGAAGACGACGAAGACGCCTATAATACACCGGCAGCTCGGCAGGTGACGCGCAAGAAGAAAGATGTGGACGAGCTAGACGAGAGGATTGCACGTCGTAAGTATCACAATGTCGTTTCGTTACTCTGCGACTAACCGCGAATAGACTACATCGGCCGCCGAGCTTTCGACCTATACCTGAAATGCTTGCAGCTCATCTTAAGACACCAAATTTGGTTCCTCATTCAGGAAAAGGGCCTACCTCAAGAGCTGGAAACTGTCATCTTCGACCTTTGGGCGCTTCGTGTCGCGCAGCTTGGTGACAGAATTGCCTCCGAAAGCCAGGATACTGAGTCCCAGTCGCAGTCGCAGTCGCAAGTCTTCAGCACACTCGATACAGACGAGAGCGGAACAGACGATGAGCGAATCGCAATATCGGCTTCGAAAGGTCGCGACAAGAAGCTGGAGGGCGTTCCAAATCTCTACGATTGCTTAGTATTGTGCTACCTGGGTACGTCCACGCTTCGACTGCCTGTCACGCCTGGAGACATGTATGCATGGACGACAGACAGTAAGATGCCTTACAGACAAGCCATCAAGATTGTGCCGCTCTTGATGAGAGATCGCCTGCCACCCTCATACCACGCGATCTTGGACCCACCGAAGTTGCTGCGGCATCGCCGGTTCTACACAACTCTCACCAACCTCGAGATCAGCTATGAGAAAGTCCATGGCATCTTGTGGCCGCCGCTTAACACTCCGCTTCTCTTAATCCGCTACATCAAGGAGCTTGCATTACCACTGGAGCTCTACGACGCAACACTACGCCTAGCAGACCTACTCGGCCACAACTTTGCGCTTGAACACGATGGTCGCAAGCAGCTGGGCCTCCGCCACTTGCCAGAAGCCCAACTCATTGGCTGCTTCGTCGTGTGCGTCAAGCTGTTCTACCCCTTTGACAAGATCAGGCGCCTGCCGAAATCATCCTCAGAGCCCGCGGTGTCCGTAGTAGATTGGAAGGCTTGGTGCAAGCAAATGAGTAAGGCAAAACGAAACCAACAGATGTTTAGCTCAGACTTCACGAACGAGGAGTTCACGCAGTTGCAAGAAGACGACGTGTTTCAGCTACTGCCCAAGCAACTTGACCAGTATTTGGACTTCTACAACGACACATTTCTTGATGACGGGAAAATTCAGCGCACGAAACATAACAACGACTTCAAGAATGCGCTGTACGGCATGTTTCCCATTGATAACGTAGGACGGGAAGCGACAGTGCAACCTGCCGAAGTTTCAGCCCATGAACTGAAGTTAGAGACGGTCAGGGCAGTGCACGGCAGAATGAAGACTAGAGCGATTGTACGTGATGATCAAGATGAGGCGGGCGTGCTTAGACCTGGACAGTCGTATCCGATGTGGAAGAAGGTGGATGATGTACCAGATCGGGCAGCGGTTTTCTATAATGAGGCTGCGAGGCTGGCTGGTTTCTCGATGGGGATGCTGGTCACAGCTGTGTTTACGACGGAGTGTCGGATCGAGCAGTGGCGTAGAACGCAGAGCAAGGGCAAGAAGAATGCGGCAACGGCAGTCTCATAGATTACTCTACCACATTGCGCCAACGCGCCTTTGACATACCTGGAAAACTTGAGAAAAGACCGTGATGCAACACTTCTGGAGGGGCATGCACGTGCCCTAAACCTTGGCGCCGATTAGCCGAGACAAGGATAACGCCACTTTCGCCGGCACACACGAAATTGGGCGCTCCGCAACCTCATTCTCGACACCACTTCTGTTCGGAGGACGACAACCACGTTGTCTACGTCAAGATGCAGATTTTCGTCAAGACCCGTAAGTCCGCACGTCGCCTGTATTGCTGAAATCATGCTAATGAAGATGCAGTCACGGGAAAAACTGTGAGCCACTCCATTTCACGCCACGCCATCGACAGCAGCTAATCAACGACTCCAGATCACTCTCGAGGTTGAGAGTTCCGACACGATCGACAATGTCAAGTCCAAGATCCAGGACAAGGAGGGCATTCCCCCGGACCAGCAGCGCCTGATCTTCGCCGGCAAGCAGCTCGAGGACGGCCGCACCCTCTCCGACTACAACATCCAGAAGGAGTCGACGCTCCACCTGGTCCTCCGTCTGCGCGGTGGCATCATCGAGCCCTCGCTCAAGGCCCTCGCTTCCAAGTACAACTGCGATAAGATGATCTGCCGCAAGTGCTACGCGCGCCTGCCACCGAGGGCTGTCAACTGCGTACGTCACCGTGTACCCCGCTACGCGACCGTAGTTGAGCGATGTAGAATGAAAGATCACGGCTAACACACTCACAGCGCAAGAAGAAATGCGGCCACACCAACCAGCTCCGCCCCAAGAAGAAGCTCAAGTAAACGATTCGCTCCCCTTCGGCGTCTGGCGAGTTTGCGGGATCCGGCGGTGGAACGACTGCGACGAATGCATGCGACGGACATGAGGGCATGGTCACTTTGGCACACGGCATCACGATGCCCATGGCTCGGATTCAAGTTTTCTTTATGGCAAGGACCGGGCATGTAGAGTGAATCGAGCAAATCTTTTCCTTTAGTGCAAAGAATTGTACTGGCCTCGCCCAAGGAGTGTGTGTGCATCTGCAATGGAAACATCAGCAGCTTCAACATTGTGATTTGAACGATGCAGTGTGATATTCGGAAGATGCGATGCATCACGTGATAGCGCGCTAATATTGCATCACCGCTACGTCATGTATCACGACAACTCTGAAATATCGTAATTTCAACCGCATGAGGAATTGCCACAAATGTCTGGAGGGTTTGACTTCTCATAAAATTGTGATTGTTCTTCGTGCTAAAGATCCTCACTGAGCGCAGACTTGAGAACTTCATCTGCCATTCAACTGCCGTGCTATGCTATGCTATGCAATCATCATGCCCCTCGATGCGACACAGTGTACACATAACCAAAGCACTTTTCCATCACCTACTGCCGTCATATGAGATCCCATCGTACATTGCCTGAAGTGTGCTGCCTGTATGCAACGAGTAGATTGCGCCGCAGCGCCATGGCCGCGTGACATATGTTTGCGTGTGCGCGGCAAGATAACGAGGTACGGAAATACAAAAGAAATGTGCACCTTACATCCGCCCAGCTATGCAACTGAGGAGATGGTGGTACAGAAGAGAGGAAATTTACAGAACGAAGAAATCCTGAACGGGAGGTCGGCCTCCTGGGAATGGTATCGGAAACGCCTCGCTATGCTATGCAAAACAATCGGACATGTAGGGTAATTCGGAACGGTGGCTCGAGCAGCGTGTACGACAACAGTATGTGCGGTCGGTCATGGATGGTGGGGCGTGAAGCTATTCAGACGCGTGGCTTCTTCCAGTAGTATTGCTACGATCGTTAGCTATGGTGGTTAAGTTGATTAGTTTGAACGTACCTTATGCGTCTTCCTCACAGAGCGAAGACCAGTGCTGCGTGAGCCAGCAGTAATCGTCTCCCGCCTCATCTGGTTGGAGTCCATCTCAGGCACATAGTAAAACTCATTCTCTAGAGGCTGACCAGCGGCGTCCTTTCCAGCACGAGGGATCTCGCCAACACAAGACGTCTCATCAAGAATCTTCTTGAGGTCCTGTCGTGAGAGCTGGGGAACGGGTGTCGTTGCGTCGCTGCCGTCGTTGGTGTCCTGGCTCTTCGTCGCACAGGCCTTGAGCTCAGCTGGAAGGTTGCTGTGGATGGCCGACAGAGGCTGGGAGTGGATGCGTGAGAAGGCAAGCTGGTTGATGACGTGATTCTTGATGGGAGACTCTTTGAAGCGGAAGATCTCGGCGGAAGAGCGTCTTGGGGACGGTGATAGTAGTGGTGCTCGGAGACGAGGAGTGTTGGACTGGGTCGGTGTAGCGGTGGAGAAGGAGGCGAGATTGTTGAGGATGTTCTGGCCGAAGGGTCCGAATGAATGGACGACAGGATCGTTTTCTTCATCGCCGTCTGAGAAGTCACCTTCGCCAAAGGATGACAACATGCTTGACTTGTTGTCCTGAGTACGCGACTCCTGACTGTGAGTAGAGTACGGAGCGATAGGACGAACAAAGGTCTGCTGAGCAGATTCTGGACTATCGGCCTTGATGAGAGTCTCTTCTTCGTTCGCCTCGACATCTTCGAATATCTGAACAGGTCCGGGCTGGCCAAGACCGATACCAGCGAAGACGGGCTGACAGATGGGGCTCTGGGAAACAGGCGAACGAGGAACGACAGGCGGGCTGGAGTCGAAATCTTGCTTGACGCGACGACGGGTGGGAGTGGGCATATCATCTTCTTCTGAGTCCCAAGACAGCTTCGCTACGGGGACGGCCGGCCAAGCAATCATGACGCGGGTGTCCTGTACATCCAACATGATCTCAGTCTCTGGGTTCTCCGACACATACGTGTCACCCTTCTCGAGCTCGAACACCTGCCCTCTGCAGTGGATCTTTGCTCCGTTCCATCCCAAGCATTCGACCTCGATGTAGCCCTGGGGATATGTCGCGGATGGCGCGTGGTACGCGGCTTGGACGTGGACGCGTGAGATGAGGCGATTTGTCGAGAGCTGGTAGTCTGACGTGTTCGAAGACCTTCCCATGCGTGTCACCTCGCCATCAGATGAGAGATCTACAGTTGGCACCGCGCCCAGTGGGGTCCTCTCTGAAAGTGCAGACACGGTCCGCTGCAAAATGGGACGGCCATGGTGAGGCGACGACGACACGATGCCGGTAGACGAAGTTGGTACCGAGGGCACAGGGGTTGGGAAATACTTGAGAGCCTGTTTGGGGAAGGTGGGTGACTCGTCGTCGAACTTGCGTTTTGAGGATGGACGCGGAAAGGGCGAGGAGCTAAACGTGGTGTCGTCGCCAAAAGCGGGGAGAAGACACGGCTTCGAGGCACGCTCAGCCTGTATCTCCGTCGACTCCAGGGGCAATTGATGCGCTGCCTGGCTCGGTGAACTGTCCATGGTGTCGTATGGGGCCCAGGCACGCGAGACGGGACGTGTCGACGTCTACACAGGCGTAGCGCGGGCGTGTCGTCTGAGCGGCTGCCGGCTGTGGTCGCGAGCAGGAGCGAACGTGTGTGTTAGTACGCGAAAGGAGGAGGTAGAAGGTGGTCAAGAAGAAGAGGCCATGAGGTCAATTGCGAAACTGGGTGGTCTCCTACACGGTCAGGAAGAAGTGGAGGTGGTGTCGCGTACGCGAGTAGGTAGCGCGCTGAAGCTCTGACCCACGGAGAGACACATTCACCGAGCCTCTTCCTCCCTGGCATTAGCCGATGACATGCGATGAACTTGACCATGGAGTCAAAGGCATGCTCGTTCTTATGGAACACCAGGTCGTCAATTCTCTACAGCTCTGACTGCGTTACGGCTGTCAATGTTCCCATCTTCATCGACAACTATCGGAGTTCATAAGCCTCTGTGCACAAGCACAAATGACACGCCTGTTGCGTCCATTCCTCACTCGGCTCTTTTTGTTACTTGATTTTCCCACCCGTTCCAGCCCCTCTATGCAGCTAATCACACATCGCCGACTTGTAATGGCACCTTGTACACGCCTACGTAGCTTTACTGCGCGCCCTTGTGTTGGTGGATTATATGGACAACAATTCAGATTAACACCCATCTCATGCCTTCTTTCGCAGAGAAATTATATGAGAAGACACACGTAGACAGATGCTATAAAGAATCTAATTACAGTGCATATTCTGAACCGCTCTTAGAGTCCTCCATCTGCGCACCTGTGACGTCCGACCAAACCCAGCCACGAAACATGTGGGACAATCTGCAGACCAGACGTCACGCAAGTGAAAAGAAAACTTTCCTGCAGCAGCCCACTGTAACAGAACGCGCACCTTGTTCAAAGTGGAGTGCCGAGGCCGACGCGATGAAGCGGTATAGACGCGTCGAGAAATTTGGTGGGAGGTGCACGGTGGCTCCGGCTGAAGCAAGATCGGATGAGGCCGTCGATCAATCAGCCACCACTACACGGAGACTGTAACGATTCGCATATATGATGGCGCTATCGGCAGCACAACAAATTCGTAATGCTGTCTAAGACCAGTGACTGCATGTATACGAGGATGCGGCAATGTACCGTGGCTGAGCCTTTCCTGAGGAAGCCATTGCATTGAGGGGATACAGCACCTGGCTATACAGCAAATGACGGAAACTGTAGACAATGATTGAAGAAACTGCAATACAAATGAGCCGATGCACGTATCAGCAATGTCCAGGCTCAAAGCATATCGCGTGCTTCAACTTCAAAGTTGAAAGTAAACGCGTTCATTAGCTGGAAGACAAGATCACTTTAACCCCAATCAGGAAGCCCCGCATCTGCCGCTCAGATTACATAACCCGCCGCTAACAAAAAAGTTGGAGAGTTCTCGCCCGAGGATTTGCAGCAGGAACAGCAGACATCCAGTCCGCACTTCACCACAATAATGGCAAAATCAAAGGCCGTGAGCAAGAAGCAAGAGAAGGCAGCAAATGCGCCGCTCACAACCAAAGTCGCAAATGGCTCGCCATACCAGCTGGATCCCGCCCAGGTCGAACGCGCCGCGAAAGCGCTCGTGTCGCACATGAAGCAGCACGCCGAGGAGAAGAACAAGAAGGCTGCTGTTCAGAACTTGGCAGATGATGAAGACGAGGCGCAGGTTAACGATCAGCCCATCATGCTCAGCCTATCAACCAAGAAGCACATCAACAATACCACAAGCTTGAAGCCGACCAAAATGTCAGTATACACTGCAGGTAGTTTCTGGAGTTTGAGTCTAATGATCCTCCAGCTCCCTCCCACATTCAATCATCCCCGAAGATGTACGTGTATGCATCTTTACCAAAGACCCCCAGCGCGCGTACAAGGACCTGGTTGCATCCGACGCCTTCCCTGCCACCCTCCGCCAGAAAGTTGCTCGCGTGCTTGGTGTGGATAAATTGAAGAAGCGATACAAGTCGTTTGAGCAGAAGCGCGCGCTTCTGGCAGAGTTTGACGTCTTCATGGTCGACGACCGCATTGTCAAGATTGTGGCCGACTTCCTTGGAAAGACTTTCTACCAGGGCAAGGCTAAGCGCCCGATTCCCATCAGACTCACCGCCGGCGCATTCATCGACAAGAACGCGAAGAAGACCAAAGAGTCACCGAGCGTGGTCGGCACTCCCCAGGGTGTCGCAAAGGAGGTTGAGAGCGCTCTGAGCTCCACATACCTCAGCATGAGCGCCTCAGCAAACACTTCCATCAGGGTCGGCATGCTCTCCATGACACCTGAGCAGATTGTCGAGAACACTTCCGCCGTCGTCACTGCCATCACAGCCAAGCACATCGAACAGGGCTGGCGCAATGTTCACTCCCTGCATCTGAAGGGTCCAAGCACAAAGTCCCTGCCTATCTGGATCGCCGAAGAGCTGTGGACGGACGAGAAGCAGGTTCTCGATCAGCCACACGAGATCAAGTCATTGCCCAGCGGTAAAACTGTCGACCGCAAGAGGAAATGGGAGGATTGGGAAGAAGAGATGCTGGACGACGAGGAGTTCGCTGCGAAGAAGGCGAAACGGGATGCTGCAAAGGAAAAGAAGGTCGCGAAGAAGGGCCTCAGCGACAGAAGGAAAAAGGCGCTGAAGGACTCGGTATTTGAGGGCGCCCAGACGCCGTTGATTGCTGGATGAGGTGGTTGCCATGAGTGTGTGCATTCGGAGGCGCGACGGCGTTTGGGTGCTCAAAAGGCTTTGATCTGATACCAAGTACTATGTGTCTGCTCGTTGCACTCTGTCCTGATGAATCGTATGTGATTGTTGCTATTAAACTCGTATCCTGCTTTATTTTCCTACTAATGATACACCACCTACAGAAATCGCAGGTTTTGTTCTGAGAACAGTCGCACGAAAATCCACCTCGATATGTATGATGCTCTGAGCAGGGAATCTCCAGCCGACCGCACGCGGCAAATCCTGCCTCGGCGCATCCTGACGTGATGCACTGCGACTGCGCCGCGTCTCCAAACTGCGCCTCATCAACCTTCTTTCCCACCTTCCCACTCCACCTCCACCTCCCTCACCATCACCATGTTCCGTCTACTCCCTCTCTCGACGCTGTTCCTCCTCACTCAAGCCCTCGCCTCTCCTCTTACACAGACAAAATCAAAGCCACTCCCTCTGCTCATCTGGCATGGCCTAGGCGACAACTCCGCCGCAGACGGCTTGCACTCAGTCGGCGACCTCGCCATTGAAGTAAACCCCGGCACATACGTCTACTACATCTCCCTCGACGATGACCCAAATGGTGATTCCCGCGCAACTTTCCTCGGCAACGTGACCGAGCAAATCGAACAAGTCTGCGACGCCATCAGCACACATAAAGTCCTCTCCGCCGCACCGGGCCTCAATGCGCTCGGCTTTTCACAGGGTGGGCAATTTCTACGCGGCCTCGTACAGAGATGTGGAGATAAAATAAAGGTGCGGAACCTGGTGACCTTTGGTAGCCAACACAATGGCATCTCGAAGTACCAGATCTGCAAGGATGGAGACTGGCTGTGCAAGGGCTACGTCGGGCTTCTGAAGGCGAATACATGGGGCGCATGGGTCCAAGGCAACCTTGTGCCAGCGCAGTACTTCAAAGCAACCAACGACTCCACCGGCGAGCCCACCCCCGAATATCTCGAGGCCTCCAATTTCCTAGCGGACATCAACAACGAGCGCGCGCTCAAGAACGTCACATACGCGAAGAACCTCGCTGCCTTGGATAATCTCGTCTTGTACCTGTTCGACGACGACACGACCGTTATCCCGAAGGAGAGCGGCTGGTTCGCGTATACGAATGGTACGGATGGGAGTGTTACGAAGTTGAGGGAGAGGCAGATATATAAGGAGGATTGGATTGGGTTGAAGAAGCTGGATCAGAAGGGGGGACTGCATTTTGAGACGACGGAGGGGGGACATATGCAGTTGGGGGATAAGGTGTTGACGGAGGTGTTTGAGACGTATTATAGTACTAAGAGTGGGAGTTGGGATATGTCTGGGCTGGGCCTGGAGCATCAGCAGGAGGTTTTGGAGCTGTAGGATATGAGATGGTTGTACATTCGTCTGGTGTCTGTTGTGATATATCGAATAGCGTCATCTTGTCTAACTATCACAGAACGGAAACATGCCACACTACTGCTCATCTGGAAGAGTCATCAGCCATGATAACCATTGTGTGTTAGCGCGTCCACGAGATGGCCGCAGGTGATTCAGAAGAAGACAAGCTGTTGTGTACATCATGTTCCAGGTTGATCCAAAACTTCCCAAACATTCTTCCTTCTGCCCTCGTATACTCTAAGCTGCAATACCCCAAGGTTTCAAAATCTTTCCCCACCTCCCAATCTAAGCATACGTATTCCCATAATCCCACTTCGGCAACTTCATCGTCCCAAACTCATTCAAATGGCGATGCATATCAAAGCTATTCCACAGCAAATGCGGCTCATGCCCCCACCCCTTCCGCAAACACTCAAACTCCGCCTTATTAAAGTAGTCCTCCAGAATCGGCTTGTACTCCGGATGCGCGCACTTATTAATAATGACTCTCGCGCGCTCTCGGGGACTCAGGCCGCGTACGTCTGCGAGGCCTTGCTCCGTGACGATGACGTCGAGATCGTGTTCGGTTTGGTCGATGTGCGTGCACATTGGGACGATGCAGGATACGCCTGTGGGGTCTGTTTTCGAGGGGCGGGTGGAGGGGGTGTGCATGATACTGTATTTTGCGCTGCGGAGGAAATCTGCGGAGCCGCCTAGGCCGTTTAACATGCGTGAGCCCATTACACATGTGCTGTTTGCATGCGCGTAGATATCTACTTCGACCGGGGTGTTCATGCCAATGACGCCGAGCCTCCTGATGATCTCTGGCGAGTTGGAGACTTGTTGTGAGCGGAGGAGGAGTTTGGGCGCGTATTTGTCCCAGTTGTCGTAGAAGCGTTGGAAGCCGTCGGGCGAAAAGCGGATGGATGTTGCGGTGGCGAAGTCGAGGTTTCCGGAGTCGAAGAGGTCTAGGAAGGAGTCTTGTAGGACTTCGGTCCAGACTTTGAGGTTTTTGAAGTTTGCGCCGCCGGACTGTAATAATCAGTATCGATTTTAGAACTTTATCGTTGAGATATGCGAGGACTTACGGCTAGGCCTCCTACTACGGCGTTGGCGATGTTTCCAATACCGGATTGGATAGGGAGTAAGTTTTGCGGTAATCGTCCGTGATTGACTTCGTGTTTGAGAAACTCGATTAAGTTACTTGCGATAGCGCGGGAAGTTGCGTCTTCTGGGGCGTTGGGCTGAGTCTGGTCAGGATAATCACTCTCGACTATAGCTACGACACGCTCTGGATCGATCGGGATATGCGGTGTGCCAATGCGGTCTTCAGGACTCATGATCAAGTATGGTTTCCGGCGCGGTGGCAAGTCGGTCATAGTGATGTCGTGTAGGCCTTCAAAAGATGGCGCAGCGGTGTTGACTTCGATGATGATCTTGTCTGCCATTTGGATGAGTTCTGGTGAGGCGCCGACACTGGCTCCGGGGATGATGCCGCCGTCTTCGGTGATGGCTGAGGCTTCCACAATTGTTACGTCGAGGCGGTTCTGGGGCTTGTGGAGGGTGTAGAAGCTGTGGTTTGTGAGTTCTCATCATTGGAGGCATGAGACGTCTTCGGATCGTTCTACTTACCCATACATCAAATCCACCGGAAACATGCTCAAATGCTTGTCGAAGAACTTGATGTTGCCATTGTTGATCCCTTTTGCGATCTCTTTTCCTACTTGCTGCGAAAGGTAGGTACAATGTTAGTGTTTATGTCACATGCACTTTGGACATATACACCTACATGCGGCGATCTGCGCTCAATCATGTTCAGACGAGCCCATCGATTCTCAGTCTCGGCGCCGGATGACGCGCCTACAAAGAGGTTGTACTTGAGTTTGCCTTGCAAGTCGTTCTTCTCGACATGGTCGGCTAGAGCTGTTGGGATCTTTCTTCGAAGGTTGTTAGCTATGCGTGGCACCACGATTACCCGCCAATTGCCAATCTCTTTCGTGGTGTTCCTGAAGACCCAAAATATTGGTGCAAAGCTCCGTGATCAATGAGTCCCTCGTTTCGCATTACCGTCGTCCACGTGCAAGTCGAAATGTGGAGTCGGACATAATTCGGCGATCCGTCTCTTGCTAACCTTCCCTCCGACCTCGGGACCACACCGCATCACCCTTTGGCCCAATGAAGCTCAAGACGGGCTTCGAAAGTGTTCCAAGTCTTTTGCTTCCATATTGCGCCACACTGAGTCCGAAGAATAGACCTCAACTTACTTTGGGTATCCGACACCAGTGAATCCTGACCACCCAACATACGCGCCATTAGGAAAGTGATGGACCAGATCCTCCGCCTTCGCAATCTTCTTGAGGTAGCTCGGTCTTCGTACACGGCTCTTAAGTGCCGCTGAGACAGACATTGTGCCTGCCCTCGTTCGATCCGTCCTCAAAGCTGAGCTCTTATCGATTGTCGACCAAGCTCTCAAAGCCAGCGAGGGTCAATCGAAAGAAAGAAAGAAAAGAGTGGAGAGGAGTCGTGACGGACAGAGTTTCGTAGAATGCGTGGTCCGGGGTCTTAGAAGAATTTAAAGTATGCCCGAAGCATGACTAAGGTCGTGCAGGTGTGTCTTGATTTGACCCACATGCACGAGCATGACGTGAGTTCACCCAAAGTCCCGCACAACCCCGGCCACCACCATGCAAGCGCGAGCATAACGCGCTACACAAAGTTACTGCGTGTTGTCGCATACAGGAAACGGCAAGGGTGCTTGGAAGACGACAAGTTGTCGTTTATCACAAGTAAGCTTGTAAGAGCAACTATTGAGGAGCTCCAAGTTGGTCTCAAAATCTTTTGGAACTCCTCGCGTTTCTCTGTTGTATGCTCCAGCCTGCAAAACTCTCGAGGCCAAAAGCCGTGCGTATTTTCATAAATTCGATTATCTCCCTCTACTTCGCTCAATCACTTCTACAGGCTGCGGCGATGAGAGATCACGTACCAGGCCGGCGAGTATGAACCAGTCGCTCGGTGCAGGTTCATAACAACATGTGTACCCCTCCGCAGCACGCAAAGCAAAGTCAAAAATCCATCGTGAATAACAATATATCGTCATGCAAGCAAATGGGTATTTCTTGAACGCCAATCATGCAATGCAATCGTGAGCCAAGTAGAGACGCAATGAGACTCGGTCGTTACAGGTCAAAGCACTTGGGATGTTATCGGGCTGGGTGTGCGGCATATGGTCCATACTGGTGTTGATGGGGCGGAGGCATCGGATGCTGGTAGACACTGTGTCTTTCTTGTGGAGGGTACGCCTCGAACATGACGCGTCGCTGAGGCGCATCGGATCGAAGAGCTCTTGGGGCAACTTGGCTGTTGGGAGGGAAATGGCCTGAGTTCTTCGGACTGCTCATGAACAGCAGAGTATCGACAGCATCCTTTTCTGCTTGCTGGCTCGGCATGCGCAAGATACCAGCACGTGGTGTCACTGGCATACGTTGCCCAACGCCAAGGTCGCTATAGTGCTTTCTCTGGCTTGTACCTATCAAAGACGGAGGCACATGTGAAGTGCTAGATCTTCTTCTCCTGCCGGGTTGTAGTTCGGGGGCAGAAGCGAGTCCGAGACTGTGCTGTGATCCAGTAACTGAGATCAGGTTGGCAGCGGCGTGCATAGTTGGCTTGGTAGTCGGACGCCAGTATGCTACATGACCATCAGCGGTGTTATGGCATAGACTGGGATTTGGGAGACTGACAGAATGGAGTGGCTGCATGGGACCGCGACGGATCTGATGCTGGCGACATGATCATCTGATCTGAATTGTCAGACACGCCACTTGGTCTGCGTTGACGATCAAAGGTCAAAGGAGAATCGAAGGCTAAGCGGTCCGTCCGCCCAGGAGCAGAGTTGGGAGAGCCACGCTGTGAGTGAACTTCCTCAAGCTCATCAAGCGATTGCTTCTCCCAGCCATTCTGCACTTTGACCATCGCGTAGTTTAGACGCGTCTTGAGTTGTGCGGATAGCTGCATGGCGTTAGCACATGCATACCAAACCCTGATACGCCACCACGCACCTCTCCGATCCGTCTGCCAGACTGTACATCCATGCTCTTATTCCGCTTGTGTGCAGCAAGCGGTCTGTTGACCTTCTTCTCGATGTCCTCCGTCCCCTTCAAGGAACCATCCGCTGTTCTTTTGAAGCCGTGCGCGACTGGGGAGTCGAGAGCCATGGGGCTAGCTGCTGTGTCACCAGTTCGCGGCGCGTTCGCAGCAACTGTGTCGATCCGAGGCACGTTCGCATGCGCGTCCCCACCAACAGTCTGTTGTGGAGACGTGGACATTGATGCCTGCATAGGCTTGCTTGCTTCCAGGGCTACATTGGTAGGCGTTGGCGTGGTCAAGTCGGTCTCCGTCTCTGTCGTTGTTGATGTAGACAAGTTACTCGAAGATGATGGCAATTTTGGCGCCGAGAAAGTGCTTGACACGGCAGAAGTAACAGACTCTTGAGAGTCGGGTTGGTCTGGATGATGGTCTGAAATGATGTGCTGTGGTTGTGCGTTGTTGTCGCTGTCTGATGGCGCAATTGCATGAATAAGTGTTCGTTCTCATAATCGTGATCGCTCGGCTGGCAGACGCGCCGTAACTTACGCGGAGGTGGCGGGGTATAGACCGCGACTTGTGACATTGTTGAAAGCCCGCAAGATTTGGACTGAGCAAAGCAGGTAGCTCTGGTAGTCGGTACAATGTACAAAGGGCCGAGTAGCAAGCTCGAGGCCGTGATGGCGGGGAGTAAGGATAAGAATGGCGCGGGACGTGTCTTGAACGTGGGTCGAACGACGCGAATGGCGGCAACGGACGGTAGCCTCTCTGATCCTGGTACTCTGAGCGTTCGTAGCCGCAGAGAACGCGTGAAGGGTAGGTCAGGGGTGCCGTCTTCTAGCTACGCGTCGCGTTTGAAGGTGGGTGAGACTGGAGGTCAAAGAGTGGTCGTGTGTGCGTGGTAATTAACGCTGCCTGACCGTCTTTGCTGCGCGCAGTCACATGGGCGTCTAGCGGGTGGCGATTGCCTGTCACGGTATCACTCCAACTTGCCAACACCCACACCACCCGCTCTTAATTTAGCGTCCTCTGAATTACTGAACCCGATCGTTGAGTGCGTGATGTTTGCATGCCAACATAAGCATGACGACGCGCATCAATCGCGGCAGTGGCGTTCGTCCGGCAGGGGGTTTGGTTGGGCAAATGTGTTGGCGATGAACCATGCAGGTGTCCGAGAACAGGTGTTCGGCACTTATACTGTAAACAAAAGTTGAAGCTCTTCGCGCTTTTGATGAATAAGCTGCGTGTTTGCACATACGACGGAAACGAGAACCTTCGTGAAGGTTTCAAGAAATTCGCACGACTTGCCGTCGTATGCTCTGACCCGCAGTATGATAACCAGTCTTCCAAGATTTCAGCACACAAACGGTCACCTATCCACAGAAAAATGGGTGTGTGATCGTGACCCAAGCATGCAAGAATCCATTCACATTCGTCCATGTATCATCGAACAAATCTGTACAATATCCCTCCAGATCATACACCTTCATATCCATATCCAGATACGCCAAATGCCAAACGCCCAGAGCAACATTCCCTATATCTCAAAATACCTCAAACAATATCCTACGCCATACCACTGACCTTCCTAAACGTTATACCGCCACCACCCCATCCACTAGATCCCACACCACCCCTCCCCTCCTCCGCAATCTTCCCACTGACATCGCGTCTCCTGCCCGGCGTACCCAGATCCGAATCGTCAAACTCGTACGGGTTCATGTAGTCGACACCAGACCTTGAGACCACGCGCGGTGACTGGCCTTTGACAGGCGAGTAGCCCACATCTCCAGTTTTACGTACGCTGGTGTAAGTCTTCTTGTTGAGAGTGAAGGGCGAGTCTTTGACGGGTGAGCGCGAAGCCGGAGGTGGCGTGTTGGAGATGTATTGCTTTGTGGCCGATGGAAAGTGGTTTGGCTGGTTCCTGAAGCTTCCTTTGGTCGGAGATGTGTGCGGAGAATTTGCTGGCGAAGCGCGGTCCTTGATGCCCTTGGTAGCTGACTGTAGGTCTCCGTAGTGGCGTACCCTTGGAGGCCCAGTGCGTGGCTGTGAGTCCGACTGGCAAAATGAATTATCGGTAGAAATGGATGTGGCAGTCTGGGGACGGTAGTGACTTGGTGGGGTGGTCTCTCTCCTCTGGTCGTAAGCTTGCGTTGGTGGAGGCGTTGGCGGGTTCATGCGGAGAGGTTGGCGAAGAGGCTGCGGTAACATTGGCTCGTTGTATACCTGCTCTTCTTCTACATCTGATACGTCGTCGTATGGGGAGAGGGTGTTGTAACCTTGGTTCGATGTGTTGTTGGTATTGCCATTGAACACCGATTGCTTGCGAACTGGAGCTGGGGCAGGATAGTGCTCTTCTTGCACCGGTTCGCCCTCTTCACCTTGATGAACGAACCAATTGTCATCCTGCAACGTTTCGCGGCTGTTCCTGTGGAGTGATAGATCCCCGTTGGCCGGAGGCTTTTCACTGAGCGCGGTACCCGGGGGAGTATAAAACTTGTCCTTCGATGCGTTCGTCACATAAGAGTCGTTTTTGGAATGGCGCTTGATATTTGCTTGTTGAGCCAGCATAGACTTACGCTGAGCGAGAGTCTCATTGTCGTCCATGTCGTCGCGGCGGTGGAGATCGTCCCGATGATTGAGGCTTCGTCGAGATTGGTAAGCAGAAGGAGGTTGTGAGTACATGGAAAACCTCTCCTTAGACTGGTGGGCAGAATGTGGCGTGTGTGGCGAGTAGGTCATCTCAGAATCCGTCCTGGTGTGCATGAACGCAACCTGGCTCTTGTTGGGGCTTGGAATGTCTTTGTCGAGGAGCGGATCAGCCTGGGAGAAGCGGTCACCGGCGATCGTGCTTTGAGCACTGAAGCGCTTCTCATTATCCCCGGTAAGATGGGTGATGGCCGAGATCGACGAGTTCTTGTACTTATGCTTTGACGACTTGTTGCGCTTCGTCAAGTTGTCCTCCAATGGGTTCATGTCCGGTGGCATCTTGGTGATCTTCCTGAAGATGACGAGCAAGTAGAAGTCCAGGAGCAAAGACACCAGGTGCAAACCAGCCACTGTCACACTTGTGAGCCAAGTTGTCATGAGAACCTTGTTTGTCTCCTCGTCAGTAGGAAACATGGTCCTCCAGCGGCCCACTGTTCCAGCTTCCAGGTCGGAGTTGCGGCGCGACATCAGGACCGTGAAGACGTAGAAAGGTATGAAGCCGGCATCCGTGACGAGTGCGAAGAAGTGGTAGCTAGCGGAGCTGGCTGGCGGTCGTGACTTTGCGTTGCGGATGAGATGGTAGATGGCATAGAGGCACACAACAAGGTCGATGCCGGGCTAAACATGTTAATCTTGCGAAGAGATGAATGTTGAGGCGCGACATACCGGTATCCGCATGATATATCCTTCTGTATCCGCAGCACCTCGAATGAAAATGCCACATAGCAGAACACCAACTGCACCAAGCAACTGCAGCACCCTGAGGCCCAACTGCACCCATCGCGCGCTCTTGACATAGGTTTTTGTCCTCTTGCCCATAGGCTTGACGTCCCTGTTACCATATGGCAGAATTAAATAGCTGTCCGGGTGCCTGTTGAAGTCGATGAGCGGGCCATCCTGCTTCTTCTTCGGTGGAGGAGGTGGTAGGCGGCTCGCCATGGTGACGGCCTTGGGATTGAAGCCTGAGTCATCTTGAGGCGCATCGTACAGGTAAGGCTGGAACCGGCCAACCATGATTGCGATATGCGACAGCAAGGTGATGAATGCGTAGGCCTTGTTGTCGAGACACAACTCTCACGAGCAGGCGTGAAGTACTGAGGTACTTTCGCTTAGCGAAGAATGCTTGTGATGATAGACGTGGGGTACGAGAGGTCTGGAGATATCAGGTCGTAAATAGTGGTTGCCATGGCGACAACTATCGTGCATCAATGCTTGTGCTACCCGCCATGACGTGAGAGTTCACGGGACGGACCACAGGGCTCGTGCATCGACCAAAAGCCTGGCCCTGCTGGATTTATTAGAGTTGGTGGGTACATTTTCGGTAGATTTGTGATTGTGGCTCGATGAATTACTGCCTGCCCTTCCCCGAAGAGATGAATGTGATGTTCAGAATGCATGGCGAAAAAGGACTTGTACGACGCAACATTTCTCAACATAGTTTGTAGTAACAGCAAAAACATGGTACAAATCAAGGTGCTCAAGAAGACATGGTGAGGAAGTTTGCCGTCAAGTGTTCTTAGTCATCTGCCAGTAGCTCTGGAGTTGCGATCACACCCAGCAAGCAGCAAGCGCGCATCATGCATCTTCCCAAGCAGAGCTCGATAAGTCCTTACATCTGCACCAGCTGTACACGTCGTATAGCAGCAACATCCACATTCCCATCTGTCCGTAATGGCTTGCCCCACACTGTCAGAAGCTTTGCGACCGCGCATCGCCTCTCCGCAAGACATCGCCCTTCGATAAGACCACCAGCCCACGTCACGGCCATAGCAACTCTTCCTCGGCACAATGGCTACAGTACGGCTACCGCTACTCGGAAGAACCCGCGTATCGCCATCATCGGCTCGGGACCAGCGGGGTTCTACACTGCGTACCGCCTGATGAACAAGGTCCAAGATGCGGTCATCGACATGTACGAGCAATTGCCCGTTCCATACGGTCTGGTACGATTCGGTGTGGCGCCCGACCATCCAGAAGTGAAGAACTGTCAGGATACATTCGAGGAAGTAGCGCAGTCCCCGCGCTTCAACTACATTGGCAATGTGCGCGTGGGGCACGACATCGAGCTCTCCAAGCTGAAGCAGCACTACGATGCGATACTGTTCTCGTACGGAGCAAGCGAGGACAGACAATTGGGTATACCAGGAGAAGATCTGAAAGGCGTCTATTCCGCGAGAGAGTTCGTAGGCTGGTACAACGGGCTGCCGCAATTCCAGGGCTTGAAGCCGCATCTGCAAGCCGGTGAACAGACAGTGGTCATGGGGCAGGGCAACGTTGCTATGGATGTTGCGCGTATACTCCTCACGCCGGTCAAAATTTTGCGATCAACAGACATTACCGAAGAGGCGCTGCAGACGTTGTCCGAAAGCAAGGTGAAATCTGTGAAGGTCGTTGGTCGGCGTGGACCAATACAGGTAAGCACACGCCTGAGCGCTTAGGGCCAGTACTGACTAAAGCAACACAGGCTGCATTCACTGTTAAAGAAGCACGCGAGCTCATGCACATACCATCCGTCTCTTTCGAACCCATCGATCGCGCGCTATATCCACCAGAAGTCAAGAAGCTTCCCCGCGTACAAAAGCGCATTGCAGACGTGCTATTGAAAGGCACATCATCTGCGCACGACACATTGCGATCATGGGGTCTCGAGTTCCTGAAAGCTCCAAAGTCTATGAACGGATCGAACGGCCATGTCGAGTCCATAACATTCACGCAGCAGCGCTTCACCGACGACTCGGACCCATTCGACCAGCGCGCAAGAGTTGAAGCATCGGATGACTCAGAAGTCACCATGGAAGCAGCACTCGCCTTCCGCTCAGTAGGATACAAGTCCACTGCGATCCCTGGGCTCGAAGACCTCGGCGTGCCTTTCGACAGCAAACTCGGTATCATACCCAACGACGTACACGGTCGCGTCGTCACACCCTCCGCAGGCCCAGGCAAACTGACAGCTGGCCACGTCCACGGCCTCTACTGCGCTGGCTGGGTGAAGCGTGGCCCTACTGGCGTGATTGCAAGCACGATGAACGACGCATTCTCGTCAGCAGACATCATTGCGCAGGATTGGGCGGCTGCTGTGCCGTTTTTGAATGAGGAGCATGGAGAGAGCAAGAGTACGGGACTTGGGTGGGAGGCGCTGAAGGAGGAGGTGATTGGTAAGGGTGTCCGTCCGCTGAGTTGGCAGGACTGGATTGTCATTGATTTGGCGGAGAGGGAGAGGGGGAAAAAGAGGGGCAAGGAGAGGGAGAAGTTTGCGAGTGTGGAGGAGATGCTGGATATTTTGGATGCGTAGTGTGCTAGGAAAGGTGTGTCGTTATAGACGAGAGCATCATGTCAAATCGACTTCGCTTCTGGCAGCACTTGGCGTCTTTTTACAACATGAAATCAACCAGCCACAACGCAAATCTACTCATTTAGCCTATCTCATTGGCACAGCACTTACATAGCAGACCCTACATGTTCAGCCAAGTGGCCGTTTAGAGACTACCGACGGCAGTACTTTGAGTGTAGAGCCCTCGAAGCTGTCCCTGAACAGACCAATGCTCAGCAAAGGGTACAATCACTTATCTCTCTTCGATATGCAGTAAAATGGAAGGTGATATGCTTCATTATCGGGTCTCAAGATTATATCCTCGATTATCTATCAACTTGCAAAGTACTAATTATGCCTCGCTACGGGAAGAGTGCGGCAAAAGCGCTTTGCGATGTGGCGAATCGTACTCTGGAACTTCGGAACGAGCCAGTCTGGAGCCTCCGCTGGCGGCCGTAGCGTACAACATCACCCAGACTCGACGAATTGCGTTCAATAGACACAATGCTAAAGTGAGAGTATGCGCGTTCTTCGTGTTCCATAATCCAAGTCTACCGGCTCGTCAATTGGATAAGGCGGTCAGCGCGCATGTTGTTTCGCCACACATAGATGGTGTTTCGCAACGTGGGCTGCAGCACTGCGACAGCCTTCCCCAGCAGCCTTACGCCCCTTGAGTGATGCAAACGGATGCAGAGCAACAGGCAAACGAAGTACAGAGAATTCAGCGGCGGCAAATTTGAGATCCATAGTAGTAATCTTGCAGTTGATAGGTGCATGTGAATGTCCGGTTTGGCTGCTGGTCCGTGCGTCGGCGAACCGCGCTATCTTATCCAATGCTCTCGCACAATAAAAGATTTTGTCGCCCGCCAGAACAACGGACTTTCTCACTCCACCTCACTCACAGGGCTTTCCCTAGTTCTTTCTTTGTAGCCTGTTCACAGAGCATACCAAGTAGCCGTGAATCACGTTTTCAGCGGCTGATACCCGGCACTTCGCCCTCCACACTCGGCGAAAAGTTTTTGCCCCGCCCTCATCCTATTTCAAGGGCCACCGCCTCTCTCTCTCTCTCTCTCTCTCAGCCCTTTCTCCACCACCACACCCACCGACAATTCCCACTTTCGACACAATGGCTCCCGCAGCTCTTCACACTGAGGCCGCCATTAAGTCGGAGAACTCGAAGGCGCTTAAGGCTCTCGAGGAGCTCATGGGCAAGTTGACCGTCTCCAAGGAACAGGCAGACATCAACGCCGCAGCACAATCGATAGCCACCTTCATTAACGGTGACATCGAGGAGGCTGATGCGCCCACCAAGTACGTTCAGACCACTACCCCGCCACCCATCCGCACGAACCTTCCTGCTAACAAGATTTTCTAGGGCTGTAGAACTGCTCTCAAAGCAGCTCGCCAGCAAGAAGGATGCCGTCGCCCGCGAGCGCGCGCTCGATGCCATCCGCGCCATTGCCCAGCACTCCCACGTCGCCGCCAATGTCGAGCCTTACCTCGTTGAGCTCCTCCCCGCCGTCTTGGGCGCCGTTGGCGACAAGATGAGCGCCGTCAAGGTCTCTGCCCAGAGCGCCGCTGAGGCCATCGTCGCCGCAGCGAACCCCAACGCCATCAAGGCCATTATCCCTCACATCATCAAGTCTCTCGAGACCGCACAAAAGTGGCCAGAAAAGATGTGCGATCTCAAGTGCATCGAGATCCTCACTGCCAGCGCACCTGCACAGATGGCTTTCCGCGTCCCGGACCTGATTCCCGTCATCTCTGGTGCCATGTGGGACACCAAGGCCGAGGTCAAGAAGGCCGCCTACGCCACCATGGAGCGTCTCTGCACCCTCATCTCCAACAAGGATATCGAGCGCTTCATTCCCGAGCTGATCAAGTGTATCGCCAAGCCAGAGAACGTCCCCGAGACTGTTCACTTGCTCGGTGCCACCACCTTCGTCACTGACGTACACGAGCCCACACTCGCCATCATGGTGCCCCTGCTCGAGCGTGGTCTTGTTGAGCGTGAGACTGCCATCAAGCGTAAGACAGCTGTTATCATCGACAACATGTGCAAGCTTGTCGAAGACCCCCAGATTGTCGCCGCTTTCCTGCCCAAGCTGATGCCTGCGCTCGAGAAGAACCACGACAACCTCGCTGACCCAGAGGCCCGTGAGAAGACCCGCCAGGGTCTCGACACCCTCATCCGTGTTGGTCACGTCGAGAACGGCAAGATTCCTGAGATTTCCAAGGAGGGCGACATCGCCACCATCGCTGGCAAGTTCAAGGACATCCTGCCCTCCAAGTACAAGATCGACGAGCGCTTCACCCCTGTCGTCAACTACATTGGCGCTATCGGTGGTCAGCTCATCGATGAGAAGGACTACGAGGGCATCAACTGGCAAGCCAACGCCGGTCCCTTCGTCGCCGTCCTTGTTGGCGACGAGGATGCCAAGGACATCACCGAGAACCTCCGCAAGCGCTCTCTTCCCGCTGCCCTGCAGGAGGAGGTCCCCGAGCCCGATGAGGAGGAGGGTGAGGATCTGTGCAACTGCACGTTCAACTTGGCCTACGGTGCTAAGATTCTGCTCAACCAGACGCATCTCCGTCTCAAGCGTGGTCAGCGTTACGGTCTCCTCGGTCCTAACGGATCCGGCAAGACTACTCTCATGCGCGCCATCAACAACGAGCAGGTCGAGGGTTTCCCCAAGCAGAACGAGGTCAAGACTGTCTACGTTGAGCACGATCTCGATTCTGCCGACACTGAGCAGACTGTCATTGCCTGGACGCTGAAGAAGCTTGCCGATGTCGGCATCAAGCAGCCAGAGGATGAGGTCAAGTCGACTCTCAACGAGTTCGGTTTCACCGACGAGATGTACAACGGTGCCATCACCGCGCTCTCTGGTGGATGGCGCATGAAGCTTGCGCTTGCACGTGCTGTGTTCGAGAAGCCTGACATTCTGCTCCTTGATGAGCCCACGAACCACTTGGACGTCAAGAACGTGAAGTGGCTTGAGGACTACCTCACCAGCTCTCCTTGCACATCCATCGTCATCTCTCACGACAGCAAGTTCTTGAACAACATCATCCAGCACGTTATTCACTACGAGCGCTTTAAGCTCAAGCGTTACCGCGGTAACCTGAACGAGTTCGTCAAGCGTGTGCCTTCTGCCAAGTCGTACCACGAGCTGAGCGCCTCCGAGATGGAGTTCCGCTTCCCCGAGCCCGGTTTCCTTGAGGGTGTCAAGACCAAGGCCAAGGCCATTCTCCGTGCCACGAACATGAGCTTCCAGTACGATGGTACCAGCAAGCCCCAGATTGCCGACATTACCTTCCAGTGCTCGCTCGGTTCGCGTATCGCCGTCATTGGTCCCAACGGTGCTGGCAAGTCTACCCTCGTCAACGTCTTGACTGGTGAGCTTGTCCCAACCAAGGGTGAGATCTACCACCACGAGAATATCCGTATCGCGTACATCAAGCAGCACGCGTTCGCCCATATCGATCACCATCTCGACAGCACTCCCTCAGAGTACATCCAGTGGCGCTTCCAGACTGGTGAGGATCGTGAGACCATGGACCGTGCCAACAAGATCGTCACCGAAGATGACGAGAAGGCCATGGACAAGATCTACCGCATCGAGGGTACCCAGCGTCGTGTCATCGGCATCAACTCCCGCCGAAAGTTCAAGAATTCCTACGAGTACGAGTGTTCGTTCGCGCTTGGTGACAATGTCGGTCTCAAGAACGAGAAGTGGACACCCATGATGACTGCTGACAACGCCTGGATTCCTCGATCTGAGATCATGGCATCCCACGCCAAGATGGTTGCCGATGTCGATCAGAAGGAGGCTCTCGCCAGCGGTCAGTTCCGCCCTCTGGTCCGCAAGGAGATCGAGGCCCACTGCGCCCAGTTCGGTCTCGATGCCGAGCTCGTCTCCCACTCCCGCATGCGCGGTCTCTCCGGTGGTCAGCGTGTCAAGGTCGTTCTCGCCGCCTGCTCATGGCAGCGTCCTCACTTGATCGTTCTCGACGAGCCCACCAACTACCTCGACCGCGACTCTCTCGGTGCTCTGTCAAAGGCCATCAAGTCGTTTGAAGGTGGTGTCATCATCATCACTCACTCTGCTGAGTTCACCAAGGATTTGACCGAGGAAGTCTGGGCTGTCATGGACGGTCGCATGACGCCTTCCGGTCACAACTGGGTCCAGGGTCAGGGTGCCGGACCTCGGTTGAGCGCCAAAGATGGTGAGGAAGAGGAGAAGTTTGTAAGTTTCACCCACACAACAACAACAACAATATCATTACGAACACTGCTAACCACTATTACAGGATGCAATGGGAAACAAGATCCAGGCAGGGAACCCGATCCGAATGCTTGAATGTTATGCTAACAAAATCCACAGAGCGAGGCCAAGAAGAAGAAGTTGACTTCGTCCGAGATGCGCAAGGCAAGTCTCACCCTTCAGTACACACGATCACCGGCTAACAAACACATAGAAGAAGAAAGACCGCATGGCGCGTCGCAAGCGCGGCGAGGAGGTCTTCTCCGACGAGGACGACTAGACGTCCCGCCCACCGACAAAAGCTTTCTTTTCTTGTTTTCATGGGCACGGGTGCGATAGAGGTTGCATTTACTGGCTTACGACGCTGAGCCTAACGACAGTAATGTGTGATGCGTACGTGTGAGTCATGGTCCCGGCGTTTGAATATCCGACTCCAAAATTCCTGCATGGTTGTTTTGTCACGGCAGTGTTGAGCTTGCAAGATGTGGGCAAGAATGATAGATACAGCGATAGATTTCTCGATGAAATACTTTTCAACAATTCTCTTTGCGATGGTTTGAAGTGATGTCTGTGGTCATTGCCAGTGATACGTGGGATGGGAGGGGATCGGTCCAGTATGGACTACCGCAACCCTCGTTGACATTATATTGTTGATAAACATTTGAATTTAGTTCCAGTTATCCGGCGCGGCGAGACACCTGAGAAGCAATCCATTGCTACTCGAGCGACTACGAGTGTGCTCGTATTTATTGTATCAACCTTCAGGACACACTAACCGCCAAAGTCGTTGACTTGATGAATTCGAGCACCTTCGTATCTCTGGACAATACACGGATTCTTCCGTCTTTGTTCAGCCATTGTGAGGAGACAAATAAGCGTAATGGGACTCGCACGAAATTAACGAGATAATCGCGAAATGGTACCCTGAATATCCTGCGGTATTTTCACGACGAGAATCGATTTTCAGCCTAGCTTCCAAGCTGGCCTGTGTTAATCGCGTGTACTATCATTGCATTCATCCCCATTCTTGGAAACAATGTGGCTGTGTTTAGTACACTGTCGCACCGTCGCCCTCGCAATCTTTGACAAGAAGGCTTACGATCAGCTTCGACAGAGGCGGGTCACTGGATCTTGGATGGAGATTGCCCGGGTGAGGTTGGGCTATCCGCATTCGGTGTTCTGTTTAGCTTCACAGTACCTCTTACAAACAGAAGACTCAGCCTCATCTGCACGCTCTCGAGTTTGTCTTCTGGCCAGGCTTCGAACAACTATGGAGGTTCGCCTTCCCTAGTCCGACCACGCTCCAATCAGAGAAGCTGGAGAGCGCCACACAATATTGCCTGTTCTCAGGCAATCGTATCAGGCGGTGCGGCTGAACAGCATTTTTCAGCTACATTACGAAGATGGAAGGGCTATCGTTACGAGGTCTCTTGCGAAGTCACCTTCAGGACTTTTCGCCGAGCAGTTTCGTGCCAGCTAAACTTAGGAACCACACACTTCCCCAACCACCTCCTAAAGTCTGATGCCAACGCTCGCTATCCACTCCTGAGCTGCACTTGTGTTCAAAGGCCAGATTTAATCTCTCAAGGGGTGTTGAACTTGTTTGCCAGCATTTCTATTATAGCGCAGAATGGCGATACAAAGACTCGGACGGCTAGGGCGCGACAGAGACAATTTCCTGTGGCGGAAGCGACAGACGTCGCGGTCTCTATACAACGAAGTACGACTGCTCAATCCTCGATCCTCGATCCGACTTCTAGAGATCCTTGCTGGCACTCAAGAGATCGTCTTTTGCAACTTACGCACCGTACCCTTGAACAACACTGGCCCTTACGAAGGGTTGTCGTATCATTGGGCTGGAGACGTGATCAAAGACCACGTCTACGTGAATGGGGTGTCGATGCCAGTGCGTGGAAACCTCCACAACGCCCTCAAGTATCTGAGGTATCCCGACAGATCTCGAATTATCTGGGCGGATGCGATTTGCATCGACCAAGAGCGCGACGAAGAGGGTGGCGAGAAAACACATCAGCTTCCGCTCATGTCTCGTATCTACGGGCAGGCTCAACGCACCGTAGCGTACATTGGACGTGAAGCAACAGGCAACGGCGGAACGCACATTCTCAACGCCTTTGTGCAGCAACTCCTTCGCAGCATCGAGAAACTACGAAGGACAACAGAGTGGGCGAATGCGCTCGGGGATATTGCTCACTACCTAAGCCCAGATATGCGCGAGGCATACAACATCCCGCATGACGACGATATCGGATGGGAGACCCTAGGTCACCTGGTTAGTCGCTCGTGGGTGAAGCGCATGTGGGTCGTCCAGGAGGCTGCTGTCTCTCGCGAAGTGGTCATTCAGTGCGGGCCGTATTCTTTTGACCTCGCGAACATTGCTGAAGCGTTCAATCTCATGTGGACTCTGAACGTACCGGTAATAAATACTCTGTCCTCGCACTTCAAGGCCCTACTCGCCGCGCGCAACAAGCAGAAGGGTGAACAAGAGAGGCCGTTGCTATCCGTGGTCATCAGACACTGGCTCAGTGACTGTGAAAGGAAACAAGACAAGATATACGCATTGCGTGGTTTAGCCACTGATATCAAGCCCGGCATGTTTGGCAACGAGTTCAACTATAACAAGAGTCCGGATGTAGTGTACACCGAGTTCGCTCGGGACGCAATCAGACTCTACGGCAACTTGGACATTTTATCTGCGCTCGCTCCTTTCCATGAAGATCGATCCAGGGCACTCCCCTCCTGGGTACCCGACTGGCGCGTCTTCAAGGACCGCACATTCTTATATAGACCCCCAGAGCCAGCTCCAGAACCTGGCCCATGTACAATCAAGTTCAAAGCGTCAGGCGACTCACGTACGGAACCCGTCTTCAGCGACGATGGGCGCCGCCTGCAACTACAAGGCCACATCCTCGACACAATCACTCACGTCGGCGACATGCGTCCCGGGACACGCACCGCCCGCGAGGCAGTCTCGCATTTCATCAGCTGGCGCAACGACATCGCGCGCTGCTCCACCTCAACACACTACGCCCCTACAAGCGAGCCCATAATCGACGTCTTCTACCACACCATCACGATGTCCAATATCTCTGCCTTCCTTGAAGACGCACTGCCAGAGTACCGCACGTTTGACCACAGCCTGCTCATGCTCGCCGCCCGCTTGCACGTCCCTGACAACCCATACAATGAGCATACGCAAGTGCTTGTTTCCCCTGGCGTGTGGGAAGTCGTGCCGTCGTGGATGAGCATTGAGAAATCTGTGGTTACGTCGGCGTCGCGGCCGAGCGTGAATAGGAGGATGGTAAGAACTGAGAAGGGGTATTTGGGGCTTGTGCATGGGCAGGCGAGGATCGGAGATAAGATTGGTATTATGAAAGGTGGGGCGATGCCGCTTGTTATTAGGCGGGATGGTGGGGGGTGGATGGTGGTTGGGGACGGGTATGTGCATGGTGTGATGATGGGGGAGGGATTTGAAGAGGGAAAGTGTGAGGGGTTTTGGATTTCTTGAGGCATTGATTGAGAAGGATATGGGTATTTCGTTCTTGTCTTTTGAAAAGCTGTCGATGAATGGAGACAGAAAAGCAATTTTGATCCGAGAGAAATGGTGCGAATTGGAGGCTGTCTTTATCCATCGTATTGATCGAGATTGTGTCGATCTACACTTCATCAGTATGTATACTACATGTTGACATGAACGAGCAAAAATCGAAACAGTCCCTAGGGGTACTTTATGGTATCATAACGCACAGAGTACGTGTTTCATAATTAAGTGTAGCCATCACTGCCTGCTTTTATTTGGCAGAGAGCCTAGCATTCTCATTTGTATGCTTCAGAAGGCAGTAGCATCGAATCAGTGATGATAAAACAGGTCTTCATGTATGGGAAGATGTGTAAAGTCGCCCAAGCTGGTGGCTGATGTTGTTTAAGAGGAGGCGAACGGAGGATGGTGCTTGTTTGAATTGCTTCGACGCCAAAGTGGGTGACTACAGAAACACGAGTGCGTTTGTAAATTGGTTAGTCACATCTCCATGACTGAGGCGGGTAAAAGTGCTTTTGGATGAAGGTGGGATGCGGAGCAGGATGACGTGGGGTTCGAGGGACCCTTCGAATCATCTCACCGCTCAAGCTCGCATCGGCGTGCATAAGCTTCACGAAGCTTCGCACAAGTCGCCTGAACTTTCGCCGCCATCATTCAATTACAGCTTTGACGGTTGCATTCGTTAGACATTGATTGAGCCTCGAGTGTAGATTTCCCTAGCCATTCCAATCACATGGGACGAGAAACAGATATCGCACACACCCTTCACATCAAGACTCCAGCTTCGCCATAATACCCACTTGTAGACCGTTGTCTGGGTCATGAAAAGAAGCAGCAATAGACAATGACACAAGTTCAGCGACCGCTGATCATTCAATCGCACATCATTCGGTTGTGCTGTCCTCGAACGCTTCGGAAACCAACCCGCGGCCCGTTCGCGAGACCTCAAAACCACAGATTACACACGAGGACGGTCACGGACGATGACATCTCCAGACTGGCGAGCTTACCGCTACACCCCCTTACTTTAGCCGACCTTGTCAAGTACGTAACACCCGCTTTCTTGCTATGATCTGAGGTTAACGGATGTCGCGTGCTAGACACGGACGACCACCTCTTACAACACAACAACTCCTCACGTCGGCCAACTTCACGCTCTCGATCCTCCCAGCGCGACTCGCACATCGCATACAATCGCTCCGTAACCTGCCCTTCATAGTCGTCTCGAATCCGCACGTGTCCAAGATACACTCCAATTACATACACAGTCTCTCAACGCTGCTGCCATGGGCCGAGCACGAGATCAAGACGCTAGACGAGGAGGTCAGATTCACAGAAGTCATGGCTGACTTGGTACAAACACATGCAAACACCATCAGCATACTGGCGAGAGGCTTTTTGGAGGCCAGGAAGTACATCCAGCCAAAAGATGTGACTCGCTTTCTCGACGAGCATCTGCGCGCTCGGATAGGCACGCGGTTGATTGCAGAGCAGCATCTCTCGCTGCATTATACGAGCCAGCCACACAACGAGATCGTAGACGACAACCCGGGCTACATTGGCGTCATCGAAACCAAGCTGAAGCCTGCACTCGTCGTCGAACATTGCGCGAATACTGTTGGCGAGATTTGCGAGCTCAAATATGGCGTCCGCCCGACCGTCAACATAAGTGGAGAGCCTGACTACACCTTCGCGCATGTCCCCGTGCATCTCGAATACATCATCACCGAGCTGCTGAAGAATGCTTTCCGCGCGACAGTCGAGAGCGGCATGGAGCGCGAGCCGATTGAGGTAACCATCGCACCGCTGCCAGAACTGGTCCCAGAAATTTCGAGAAGCAGCGATTCGGATGACTCCAGCGCGGCGCGTATCGAGAATGTCGATCAGGGCAACGCAGACGTCGCATCGCACACCTTTACAGGTACACAAGGTTCGCCAACAGCAGACTCGAACATCCTGCCTTTAAAGCACTCCACACCCGGTGTCACCATCCGCATCCGCGACCGCGGCGGTGGCATCTCGCCCGAGAATCTTGGACACATCTGGGATTACAGTTTCACGACATTCAACGACGACCAGGCATCGTCCACACTTTCAGGCTCGAATAGCTCACACACTGGAATGGATGCACTGAACGCAATGTCTGGACCTGGAGGTGAAGGTGCGCACAGCCTGGCAGGATTGGGGTACGGCTTGCCGCTTGGCAGAGCGTATGCGGAGTATTTTGGGGGTGGCATTGCTGTGCAGAGCCTCTGGGGCTGGGGGACGGATGTCTACCTTAGCTTGCGCGGTGTCGGCAGAGTTGACGAGATCTCCCAGCCCGCGAAGAAGAAGGAACGAGAATAACGCGAGATACGAATAGGCTGTCGCTGCTCAACAGGCAGTGCGTCCACGTGGACGTTGCCCAATCAATTCTTGGAGCATTCATAGGTGGGCACAAGTCCAATAAATACTCTCTGACGGGCGCACGAGTCTTATCTGCTCGCAGCAGCCACATGCCTACGAGAGCCGAAAATGGCAACCCACGGCTGACCGATGTATGGTGGAGCAAATGGCACCACACAGCAGCCGAAGACGTGCATTTGGGGTCCGTAAGAGCAAGGCTTGATTCGCCCGGGCCATCCACAACATTAGTGCACAATACAAAAGTAATATGTCGGAGGCTACATTCACGTTAGCGCACAACGCCTGCAGTATAGCGATGCACGACAAGAGGCTGGACAAGCAGGAGTCGGACATGACGGGTCGGGGTCGCAAGGCTGAAGAAACAGACGAGCGACCTAAAGAGGCTCTGCCTCGCTTTGCTCGTAGCAATCTCTCGCGCGTTTCTCCAGCCTTTCGTCGCGTCGCATCTCGGACAACACGATATCCCTTGAGTAGGAGCTGTTCATCATGGCAATCAGCGTGCTGTTGTCACTTCTTATCCTCACTCCCGGACCCACAGCCAGCCTACAACTTGCGGTCGACAAGGCTGAGCTTCTAAGCACCTGCCATAGACTTGCTGCCGAACCGAATAGCGACTATGAAGCTTTCGAGAGACCTCAGATTCAAGCGCCATTGGTAGGATTCTCGAGGGTTGTGCGTGGTCTAGGACTGGACAAGAGACAGACGGCTCAGTCATGTAGCACTTGCAGCGCTGGATATGGATGTTGTTCTGAACAGAACAATGGTGGATGCTGCCAAATTGGCTATACATGTGGCCCGCAAGGATGCTGCAAACCCGGACAGACTGCATGTAAAGGCGGTAAATGTTGCAATGCACCATATATATGTCCAGCAGATGAGGCGGTGACGACATGCTTGGACGCAACGTAAGTGGAGGCCCTAGTCCCTTTATTGGTGATGTTTCGGATCTAACAAATGTTCTGTGAACAGTACTACGCTCAGGTACCAGGCAACACGGTACTCCACGTCTACGTATTACCTCAGCGTGATAGAGACCAACCGCAACGTGGTCACCAGCACGAAAACGGAGACGAGCATTTTTACATCGACGATCAGCAGTGCAGACACGGCTACGAGCGTACGCACAGTCACAGTCAACACGCCTCTGGCTCGTCGAGCACGAGCACTAGCCGAACCATCAGCGAGTCCTACTTCGATAATAGTAAAGGCGTCAAGCTCGGCCAGCCCCAAACCCGCTGGCACTACCGCACCTACTGCGCGAAGTGAGAATCAAAAGTTACTAGATTTGTGTCCAAGATACCTCGAGCCACCGGGCGGTGACCTCTTCAAACCCGTTCTCATGAGGCGACAAGCGCCACAAGCCACGACAAGCATTACAACAGGAACAACAACCATTGTGGCAGTGTCCACGATCACAACTACTTCGCTTTATCGCGCTACCAGTACATATGAGACCACTACTACTATAACCAGCACAAGCACTACGGTTCTGCGCGCAGGTGTGACCGTCACATCAACCACAACGACATATCAAGCCAGGACTGCCGCGCGGACTGACCCTTCTGCCTCTGGAGCCAGCGTCCCACCTGACAATACCTCCGACAACACTACTTCCTCAGGTCTCAGCACCGGCGCCAAAGCAGGTATCGGCGCCGGCGCCGGCATCGCCGCCATATCCATCCTCGCCCTAGCCTTCCTCCTCTGGCGCAAACGCAAATCCAATAACCAGACCGTGAAAGATACCCCAGTAGCCACAAGCGGACCAAACGATAACCCAGCCTTGGTCGCAGCGACCTACTACGCCAACGAGCCCGCAAAATCAATGCGCAGCTCAACCATGTCGCCGCCATACTCGCCGCAGTCCACCGTTGCAAGTCCCGGCCCAGGGCCGTACGTGTACGAAGCGGCGTCTTCGGACGGCAGGAACATGCCCTATGCGTATCCTGTGCCCGGCGAGAACGGGCAGCAGGCTAGGCCGTATGTATACGAGGCGCAGGGCAGGGAGGTATATCACAACAGTCCACCGACTGCGCAGAGTGAGATGTATGGGCACGGGCACGGGCAGGAGATGTATTCGGGCGGTCCGCAGATGACGCAGGAGTTGTATGCGGGTATGCCGCCGCAGGAAATGGGGAGGGGGACACCGGTGGTGAGTCATGCTAGGCCTTATGGGGAGGCGTGGAGGCAAGGATGAGGGCAAAAGAGTAGTGGTTGCTGTTTTGTATGATTGTATGGCCTGTTTTGATGTACGAATTTTAATTTTTGTGTTGGTTTGGAAATTATTCTGAGTCAAGTTCCGGCATGGATGGATGGATACAGTGTATAGTTCTCTGCGGGTGCGAGAATGAAGCATCTTGGTGGAGTATGATGTCTTACTAGAGGCTGGGAAAATGTGGCGATTTGGTTGAGTGCAGCTACCACGAGCTACTTTTGCTTGACAGAAAGTAGTATCTTTGGATGTGATATGCTTCTGGGAAGCAGTAAGTCTCGGTCTGCAAAGCTCGCAAAGGTATCACAAGTAACGAGCAGAGGGAGGCGTCTCTCATTCGCGAGTTCTCTGCTTGCAGCTTTTCACTCCTATCTTTTTTCGTCGCATATTAGTTCGGTCGTGAAGAAGAGACGAGATCTATCTCCTCTCAGCTGTAATAGGCTCGGCGGCAATATTTTATACAATCAGCCGACTTGTATCCGTCGAGTCAACTCACAGGCGACTTTCACGAGCTGGCAACTTGAGACGGAAGTGTGGTGATTGGAATGCCATTACTACATGCCATTTCTTATCAACGAGATGCTAATACCTGGTTCATGTACTCATGACAACTCCATGCCTTCTCATCTCCCATCCCAACTCGTGTGTGCCGTGTCGGAAAAAGACTCATTGCGTCTTGACCTCGCCGTCGGCCTCGACGGTGAGCTTGTCGTTGGACTGGAGGGTCGAGACGGCGTCGTCTGGGATCTTGGCGCTTGGAGGGTATTAGCATGTGTCTGTGTTGGGATGAGAGTGGCATACGTGAAGCCGTTGATCAGGGTGAACTCGTGGACCTGGGTATGTGTTAGTGAAGACTTGGTAGGTAGGGGGAGGGGGCTTACGATCTCGCCGCCCTGGTCCTTGACGTGCTGCTTGGCTTCTTCGAGGTGCTTCTTGTCGGCATCTTTCGCGAGGGTGACCTTCACATGTCAGTAAGCCGTGTGGTCTTGGTGTACATAGTAAGCATACGTTGAACTGAGGCATTTTAATAGTGTCTGTTTGTTTGGTATGTGAGTGAGTTGATGGTTTGATCGAGTCGTGCAGCGAGCACAGCCAGAAGGCTTAAGACAGTCTTATATACCGAGATGGGTAGTGTCCTGCATCACTCTGTGAGCCTTGGATATGCGCACTCCACGATGACGTGCGTGTTCCAGGCGCACGCGGCCACTGCAACCCTCACAGCCCACCATGCCCCACCAGCCCACCAACAAGGGAAGCCGCGGCTGTTATCGATAACACATCCCTGCAGCAATTCTTTAGCGCGCTTTGCTAGCCTCGAAATTTGCGATCCGCGAAGTTCGTGAAGCGCATTGCCGCTGTTCGAGCTTGAGACTTCACCCACGACAACTGCTCTTACTCCTTTCAGAAGATTGACAGCTAGTGAAAAGAAAGGCGCAATTATGGCGGACCAGGGCAATCGTCCGCATCGGACGACCAAGGAGAAGAAGCCGCATTCTGGAGGACCGAACCCAAAAGCTTTTGCCTTTGCGACACCGGGACGGCTGCAGAAGACAGCTGCGCGCTCGCACGATGTACATGCGACATGTCCTACTATCAAGCTTCATACTGACAAGCACAGGTCAAAGAAAAGCGCCTCCACGTGCCCCTCGTCGACCGCCTCCCCGAAGAAGCGCCCCCGATCATCGTCGGCGTCGTCGGCCCTCCCGGCGTAGGCAAGACCACGCTCATAAAGTCGCTCATCCGGCGCTACACCAAGCAGACCCTCTCGACGCCGACCGGCCCCCTCACAGTCGTCACCTCGAAGCGGCGGCGCCTCACTTTCGTCGAATGTCCCGCCGACTCGCTCGCCAGCATGATCGACATTGCCAAGGTCGTCGACATCGTGCTGCTCATGATTGACGGCAACTACGGCTTCGAGATGGAGACGATGGAGTTCCTGAATGTGCTGAGCGCGAGCGGCATGCCCGGCAATGTGTTTGGCATACTGACGCATCTGGACCTGTTCAGGAAGCAGGAGGCGCTGAAGATTCAGAAGAAGCGGCTCAAGCACAGGTTCTGGAGCGAGCTGTACCAGGGCGCAAAGCTGTTCTACCTCAGTGGCGTGGTCAATGGGCGATACCCTGATAGGGAGATTATGAATCTGAGTCGGTTCTTGAGCGTGATGAAGAATCCGCGCCCGCTGGTGTGGAGGAATAGCCATCCGTACTGCTTGGCGGACCGCATGCTGGACATCACGCCTCCGACGGACATCGAGCAGGATGCGAAGTGCGACCGCACGGTAGCGCTCTATGGATATTTGCGCGGCACGAACTTTCCGGCTGGAGGGTCGAGGGTGCACATACCGGGTGTGGGCGATTTGTCTGTCACATCGACCGAAGCACTACCAGACCCGTGCCCCACACCGTATGCGGAGAAGCAGGGCGAGAAGCTGACGGGAAAGAAGAAGCGCACACGGTTGGGCGAAAAGCAGAAGATTCTGTATGCGCCGATGTCGGATGTCGGTGGTGTCTTGGTGGACAAGGATGCCGTGTACATCGATGTCAAGACCTCAACATTCGACCCAGACGTCGACTATGCGGAGCGAGGTTTGGGCGAGCAGATGATGGTCAACCTGCAGGGCGGCCGGAAACTACTTGGCGAGGACGACCGAGCATTCAGGCTTTACAAGGGCGGCGAGCTTGTCAACAAGATTGAGGACGATGTAGAAGATACCGGGCGAAGTTCACAACGGACGGCACGAGCTACGGAGGCTGAAGAGGTTGACGATGCGGATCTCGATGACATTGCGAGCGACGACGAAGAGCTGCAGCAGGATCAAAGCGACGCAGACGATGATGAGGACGATACCGGGTTCCTCGAATCGAACGGCGCCACGAATGGCAAGCCACGGCTCGCCCGGAAGGAAGAACGAAACGGCGACACCGCGGAAGAAGTGGCATTTGCAGACAGCGACTCTGACCTTGGTTCAGTATCAGGCGATGAGCGTGATTTGGACGAGCTGGAGAATGGCAGCTCCGACTCAGAAGTTGAAGATGACGAGGAAGATGAAGGCGCACTCCGGTGGAAAGAGAATCTCCGCGAGAACGCAGCAAAGCTACACGGAAAGAACCGAGCGTACCGCGTCACCGACCTTGCAAAGATGATGTACAACCTCGATCTCGCGCCATCAGACGTTATCAAAAAGTGGACAGGCGCTGGAAAAGAAGAGGAAATCGAAGCGGAAGAGGACGGCGATGACTTCTTCAACAAGTCAAAGGCCGTGGACTCTGCCAGGGCTGAAGATCGGTGCATCCCTCACTTCAATTATGCGGAGCTGGCAGAGAAATGGGAGGATGAGGACAACGTCGATGCTCTCCGACGTCGCTTCGCTTCAGGTCATATGAATGGCAAGGGGGGTGCTGGTGAGGAAGAAAACGACGATGATTTCCAAGGCTTTAATGAGGACGACGAAGGCGATGGCGAGTTCGAAGATCTTGAGACTGGTGAGAAGCACGGGGGCGAGCCAGAGAAGACCGACGAAGACGCTGCAGCAAAGAGCATAGAAGAGGAGCGCGAGCGAAACGCCAAGCGAAAGGAAGAGCTCAAGCTACGTTTCGAAGAGGAGGATCGCGAAGGCTTCATGAACGACAAAGCTGATGGGCGGAAAGAAGGCGAGCAAGCCGAAGAGTTTGGCGAGGACGACTGGTATGATGCTCAGAAAGCCAACTTCCAGAAGCAGCTCGACATCAACCGAGCTGAGTTCGACCAGTTGGATGAGCTATCCCGTGTCCGCGTCGAAGGACATAAGCCAGGCACATACGTTCGTATCGTCCTCGAGAACGTACCGTACGAGTTTTCAGCACACTTCAACCCACGATTCCCTGTCCTCATTGGAGGACTCACACCAACAGAAGAGCGCTTCGGGTTCGTCCAGATCCGTATCAAGCGTCACAGGTGGCACAAGAAGATTCTCAAGACCAATGACCCCCTCATCTTCTCCCTCGGATGGCGGCGGTTCCAAACAACGCCTATCTACAGCATATCCGACTCGCGAACGCGCAACCGCATGCTCAAATACACCCCTGAGCACATGCATTGCTTCGGCACCTTCTACGGCCCCCTCGTGGCGCCCAACACGGGCTTTGTCTGCATCCAAAGCCTATCCAACAAAACACCCGGCTTCCGCATCAGCGCGACAGGCGTAGTCCTCAACGTCGACGAGTCAACCGAAATCGTCAAGAAGCTCAAGCTCACCGGCCACCCGTACAAGATCTTCAAGAACACAGCCTTCATAAAAGACATGTTCAAATCGTCCCTCGAAATCGCCAAATTCGAAGGCGCATCCATACGCACTGTGTCCGGCGTCCGCGGCCAAATCAAGCGCGCCCTCTCCAAGCCCGAAGGAAACTTCCGCGCCACCTTCGAAGACAAAATCCTGATGTCTGACATCGTATTCCTGCGCGCCTGGTACCCCATCAAGCCGCGCCGCTTCTACAACACCGTGACCAACCTACTCGCGCCCCCAACACCAGAGGACATCGTAGCCGGCGAATCCACGTCCTGGAACGGCATGCGCCTCACCGGCGCCGTCCGCCACGCCCTCTCCCTCCCCACCCCCGCCGTCAAAAACTCCGCCTACCGCCCCATCGAGCGCCCAACCCGCGTCTTCAACCCCCTGCGCATCCCCCGCAAACTCGCCGCAGACCTGCCCTTCAAATCCCAGCCCGCAACAATGAAGCCCCAGAAGCGGCCCACGTACCTGCAAAAGCGCGCCGTGGTGCTGGGCGGCGAGGAGAAGAAAGCACGCAGGCTGATGGATCAGGTTGTTACGATTCGCAATGAGAAGGTGGAGGCGAGGCGCAAGAAGCAAGAGGAGAGGAAGGATCCGTATCGGAAGAAGGTTAAGGAGAATGAGGAGAAGAGGGGGGAGAGGGAGAGGAGGGAGAAGCAGGAGTATTGGATGAGGGAGGGGAAGAAGAGGGGGAGGATGGATGATGGGGGGGCTGGTGGTGGTGGGGGTGGGAAGAGGAGGAAGTAGAGTTTTGGTATAGTGTTGCGTGGCATTAGTGGCGTTTGAAGTTGAGAATTTGATATGGCTTTAACGTTGCTTTGCGCACTTTTCACGGAATCTCTGTAATTGATGAAGTGAACTTGATTCTGCCGACTTACGCGACAGCATCCGTAATCCGAAACATCAGCTTGCTTATCTCCAATAGTCTTTGATTCCAGTAGAGCACGAAGTCCCGTACGACGCACTGCGAACAGACAGGCTGTACCCCCAGAACGTACAAAAAACTCCTTACACTATTCGTCACACATCAGACAACCGACCAAGTTTTCCAGCGACCCTGCACATGCGATGAGTATGAACAGCAATAAAATCTTTCGCGTCTCATGTTTCTATATACATTTTATCAGTCCCGTCTCGACGAATCTCCGCTTGTATACAAGACACTTGCTCACAAACATGAAACTTTTCGCGCTCGCTGAGAAATGCACAACGATGAGGAAGGGTATATAACGCCAATAGACGCCTTGATGCCCGCCCGCTATGCAGAATGGAAAAGAGAAAACGAGCATTCAAACAATCGCACTTCTTCAAGGCCGTTTCTTCGCATCGGCCTGCCACCCTTTCGTTTCCGCGACACGCCCGATGCTGTAACTCGACACGTCGAAATGTATACCAACAAGCCAAGCGCACAACACATTCGCCAAATAATGCAACACATACGCATAACTCACCCCGTAAATCGCCGCATACGCCCCAATCGCAAACAACAACACATTCGTACCCAAACTCCAACCCCCCTTGACTCTCGGAACCATACGTCCCGTACTCATCGTCTCAACCAGCAACAAGAACGGCATAATCGACAGAACATTATGATGCGACGAGAACGGCGTGAGCCAATGAACCATGAGATTACGTGCCCAGACGACCAGGACGGGAAGATTAATTGGCAGGATCCACAGCATGAGGATAAAGATCGAGTGCGCGTAGTTATAGAAGTTGTAGTCGGACTCGAGTTGCGATTCTGTGGCGAGGCGGAAGGCGCGGATACAGGTGGCGAGTTGCACGAGGCAGAGCACGGCGTAGGCGAAGTGGTAGGGTATGACGGTTGAGACAAGCGAGAGGAGTATGAGTGTGGTTAGGACGCGTTGGCGGGTGGAGTTGACGGCGAAGGCGGAAGGAGTACGCTTGCCGTCTGCGGTTTGGAGTTTGGTTGACTTGACCAGGCGATAGATGGAGGAGAGGATGTACGTGAGGAGGAGCGCGATGTAGTTGATTGCGACACAGATGGCTGTGCACATCAGTCCGAAGAGTGGGATCAGGAACCAGAAGAAAGGGTCGTCGGACCCGAGAAGTAGCTCGTGGTTGGCGCTGTCGAAGAATGTCGTGACGTTGCTGGGACGGCTGGCTATTGGGTGCTGCTTAATGGACTGGTCCTGAGCGCTCGCAAGAATGATTGATAGAAAGGTCAAGGCCGCAAGCGCTAAAGGCAGAGACGAGTGAACACACTCATTCAGACCTTGCGCAAAGCTCATGAAGACACCCGTCTGATCGTACGTGCGGAACTGCTGTCGCAGGACAAGAGCAACAACCAGAAGGGGGAAGGCTGCGAAGACGATACGATAACGCATCCACAGCTTACCCAGGCTTCCCATGATGTCCACTTTAAGCGCCAAATCGACATCGTTGTCGCATGTCGGGTCCAGCCATAATTGCAGCGACAAGCCATTCGACAGAGGTTTTGAGTGGAGCGCTGGTGGTAGGTATGGCGACACGCCGTGCAAATTGATCATCGCGTCTTCAACGTTGACGAAGAACTTGCTTTCATACACATCTGAGATGTATTGCCTGAGTAGAGGCGCGAACATACGGCCTTGTCCGCAATTTTGTTTGCTAACGTGTAGATTGTACGCCAGAAGAGAAGAATGCAAGGCTGGGGTCTTGATCTCTGTCATCAGGGAGCGGCGAGCGGGCAAGTTCAACGAAACCCCACTGATGAGAAGCCGCTGTAAGCCAATGTTGACATTGATGGTTGAGTCCTTGGTGCTAAATTCGGCAATTGCCCACCCCGTGCTCTGCTCATCTGCTTTGTTGATGACGGCGACGAAGTCGTACTCTGTAAGGTTCGCGAGATAGTACTGCAAGTACGAGAACGGCGACTGCCCAGGTTTGAATGGCAGATCGGAATGTTCAAGAGACTCCGGAAGTGTGATTGCATCGACCGATGCACTCTTGCAAGCCAGTCTTGTCGCGCCCGGATTGTCTCCCGAGAGATCAATGTGCTTTGCGTATACGGTAACCGAGCCAGAATGAGTAGACGATGCGCTACAGAAAAGCACTTCGAGCTGAGTGTGTTCGCTGTTGATATCCAACTTTTCGCTCGTCAAAAAAGTGAACTTCGTCTTGAGAGTGCCAATCCGTGGGATGTGAAGCAAGTAGGCCTGCGGCTTTTGGCTTGATCGCCCAAGGTTTTTCAACACGAGCCTCTCATCACGAGACATCGTGACGCTGTGTTCTTCGGTCGTCAGCAGAATCTGGGCTTCTTGTTGTGGTAGTGCCTTTTCCGCAACATCTTCCAGGCCAGTCAGGAACCACCTCTTGAAACCGTGCATGCGCTCGTTGCGTGGAACTGTTTGCCCAGGCCGGGCCACATCGATCACATCGTACAGTGCTCGAACAACGCTCTTCCGGACTTGGTCGCACCAAGTGATTGCCAAGTGGTCTGCGCCAGTCCAGCAATTTGGTATTGATGAAGTGAACACAGTGAAGCCGTGCGTCTCTGGTACTAACGAGGCGATGCTTGCGTAGTCAGAGGACACGATATTGTCGAGCCCACCGCCTGCGATCGAGATCAGTGTAACGTGCCATAGCGGGTTGTCGACAGCCCATTTCTGGGCATAAGATTCTCGCCAATAGTCGTTGACGCCCTTGTAAGTCCGTACAATGTCTCCATCGAAAGACAGTGGAGGTCTGGCGTGTGGGGCCGCAAGGGTAACAATGGTATTGATCGAATTCGCGAGGTAATTTGGCATTGTGACCATGGTACGAGCAACGACACCTCCCATGGAATGCCCCACAATGATAACAGAAGTTGGATCCGGGAGGCCAGGATCCCGCTGGACTTGCCCTGGCGTGTGGTATAGTGATAGGATGAAAGCAATGGCATCGTTGAGATACTCGGCCTGATCTAACAATGTTTGCCCATGGAATGCTGTGAAGTCTTCATTGAAGTCGACCGAGAAGAAGTCCAGTGGCCGTTTTGACTCTGCCCCAGCCTCGTGCTGAACCGAATTATGGTAGAGGTATGCTGCCTCGGCGCCCAGTGATCGAACCTGCTTGTAGCTGCCGGCGTTTCCAGGAATGAACAAGACGGGTACGCCTTTGACGGTGAACTCCTCGTCTATGCCCCACTCTCGGTAGAGATGGAGCGAGTATTTGCTGGCGAAGCGGGTGTGTTCGCTGTCGAACTTGTCAAATTTCGAATATGTGGGTCGCATGTATGACATTTCGCAGCCTTTGACATCCAATTGTTTGGTCAAGAATGACTGTGCCATGAGAAATACAGCGGCAAATCCGACAATCGTGGTGACGAGCGTGTAGACCGAGCAAGCCCACGGACTGCGCAGCCGAAGGCGCCATGACTTGTCGCGGGCGTCTCCAGCGCCGTCTGCCAATGTTTCCTTCACAGTCGAGCCAGCCTCGGGTTGTGCGTGAGGTTCCGACATGTGGGGCAGTCGCAAAGTCGCTAGGGCTGTATGGTGGGCGCTGTGTTCATCGGGGAGGCGCTGGGAGGGGTGGGGCAATGCTCTTTTACCGCGTTCGTATTTTCCGCCAGGCGATTCCGACCTGAGAGTTCACGAAGCTTGTGCGGGGCTCATGATCGTGGTTCGGCGTGTGGCAGATGGTAGCGAGGACTCGACGCAGGACAATGCGTGCCCAGAAGGTTGCACTTGCCACACTTTGAGGGATGGTTTAATTATGCCGCACTTTCTTCTCGAGGGAAGCACGACCCTAATTGGCTTGGGAGAGCAATGCCGGAACGAGTGACGGCGAGAAGTCTTGGGCAGGCGGGCGTGTGCGCAGGTGAGCTTGGGGAGAGCAGAAATTATCGGCGGTGCTGCTGTTGAAATGCTATGTTAAGCTGTAAGAAGAAGAACTATATAACAAATACGACGCGGACTTACCAAGCGAAAAGCGGGAAGGCGCAGTTGAGAAGTAAAGTTGCAATCGCGACGGGCAGTTCGTGCGACGCGTGCGTGAGAGTCAGTGGCAGGGATCAGTCGCTTCCGTAATGTGGGGAGCACGCGAGGCGGAAGACACGCTAATCCAACGACGTGCAACCAACACACCACGACAGCACGACGAAATTATCTCGACCGCACATACTAATTGTTACTTAGCCTGTCTCGACGTTGCAATTCATCGCTATCAAAGTTGGCGCGCCATCGTTTGCTTCAACCACGACCTTAGAATCCCTAAAACTCCTTCTGGCTTCTATCTCCTTTCCAAGTCAACTCCTCCGTCCCATTTCCCATGTCTACTTCTCAGGTCAATCTCTCATGTCCGCCTGTCGTCATTGATAAGCTTTCCAACCCTCGTTCAGTAGATCTGGCGGCCTGACCGTGTCTTCTCGCAACCTCCAGTGGCAGAGTGGTGTCAACACGATGGACGTCATAGAAAATGCCGCCGTTCCTTTATCTGTTTGGCCCAAGTGCCCTCACAAATCCCTTTAGTCCCTTGAGCCTTTCAGATCTTCCTTTCTGTTCATCAACGGCACGGTACTCATTAGCCCGTACAGGCTTCCTCAGATGACGGATTTTACCACCTCCAGTCCACGGAAGTTGAGTCGAATAATTGCCCGCGGCCGCCAATGTGGACGATATTTATTTCGATGCAACATTTCTCGCAACCCTGGAGTGGGTGGGAGACGTCTGTCTTGGAGGCGCCTAGAGCTGTGGAAAGGTCCCTCCTACGTTCTGCAGATGCGGCAGTGACTGTGGCGCTGTGATGTGCCAACATTGGCTGGGTACGAACACCGAGACTGCGGTGATTCTTTTCTCGATGCTCCAACTTCAGTAGGGCACTAGGGCGTTAGCGTGGTGATTCTTGGTCTGCGATCCACGGCTGAATCTTTTACGTTCCCGATTAGGCAATTTGGAAATCTCCCCGAGTGACAGAGGACTAGCGCAAGGTGATTATCAGTCTGCAATCCACGGTCGACCTTTCTCACCCTCCCGATTAGGCAATTTGAGACATTGAAGACTTTTGATCGGAATATCGGAGACTCACAGCGGGTACGGCCGCAGGTCTGTGCACAGAATCTACTGCATTGACCTGCTGCCCCAAAATCCCCCTCTCTCGATAGCTGTCGTCAGTACGAAAATTCCCGAGCAAGATGGCATTTCCCGGCATTGGCATCCGCGAGGTCAACAAGGGCTCCATCACGATGGAAAAGTTCATTCCTGGCGAGGCTCTTCAGACCTTCGAGGTTAGTGATGTCGCGACATGTTAGAGCACTAATTAATAACGCCTTCGCAAAATGTATATTGACCAGCACAGTATCTCGAGCGCTTACTTTCGAAGTGTACAAGCGCGACACCAACGATTTCTATCTCCACTTTCATCTCAAAGATGGTCAGTGCCAGTGAGCGCTAGAACCCAAGGGCTGGAGCTATTTTACGAGAAGCAAGGGCTTTCAAGAGGGAGATCTTCTCATCCTAGCTCATGTCGTGTCCACTGAAGGCGATGCGAAGCGTGTGCCAGCACTCCGAGTAAGTTTATGACCTACACGTGACCATGCTACAATTACTAATTGGAGTCATTGATGTAGGGAGCAACCGCACCGCCATGCCTAGCGGCATCTGAGCTTTCGAAACCATTCGAGACCTTCTCCGAGGAAGACGAGATGCTCCGCGACATTGCTCGCAACACCACCAAGGCCGGCCCGTCTCTAAACATACCTCCCTTAGTCAACCGCGTTAGCCGTCCTTCCATGGCCCCTGAAGCTACTCGCCCCATGCCTCCACCTTCAGATCTTCTTCCTCGGCTTCCTCATCCACCGGCTCACCATGGCGCACAGCAGTCGCGCGAAAGCTCGATACAGTCTGAACAGCCTCCGCAGCCCACCATGTTCACGCAGCCTCGGGTTCAACAACAGCGCGCTCAATCCGTACAACGTCATCCTGCCCAGCACTCGTTCCAGTCGTTGCAGTCCCGTCCCTCTGTTGAGCAGACTGTTCAGCGTCAAAACCAAAAGCATGTCCTAGACACCAACACAGGTTCGCCCGAGACAGAGGAGAGGAGCACAGCTCGCCTCAACCACGTACTCGCCAATAGCATGTATCCCCAGCCGTTCGCGTACGTGCCGGCAGGTATGGCGCCACACAACCCGCAGCCTAACGCCTACAGCAGCATGCCGCCCCACAATCGACAGCCTAATGCTCACCGCAGCATGGCACCCAAGAACCCAGCGCCCAGTGCTTACAATAGCATGGCTTCGAACAACACACAGCGTTTCACGTACGGCAACACCTTCGCTAGGGTGGTATCGGAACGTGGGGAGAACAGTGAGGAGGTTTGAAGAACTTTAGGATTTGGCATGAGCCGTTGTTTGCAGGTGATTGAGTCGCTCCACGCTGCTGTAATGGAGGGTCAAAAATAGATTTACATGGCGTTGGGCTCAACGGGATGGAGGTTCACAACATGGCGTTCAGCATTATACCCCACTGTTCTCGCCACTGGGCAGGGCGGTAGCTGTATGTTTGATCCTTCATAGTTGCCGATTTTGCTGATGTTCCGTAACGTACCTGGCAAGCGAGCCGTCCAGACAAGCGAGCCGTCCATCCCACCAACTTTCCGCCCTGCACCAACTCCTAACACTTATGGCTCCACCACCTCATACTCAGACGCGTTTGAATGAAGCTAATATACAGCTTACTATCTCAGCTCTTGATAGGAAGCAATTTAATAC
>Ga0265798_10000298_pt1 | contig 89684 bp, 56 predicted proteins | sample P3T30metagenome_FD_192430 | JGI IMG/M metagenome (GOLD analysis project Ga0265798, IMG submission 192430) | Plant litter microbial communities from East Loma Ridge, Irvine, California - P3 T30 | ecosystem: Environmental > Terrestrial > Plant litter > Unclassified | place: USA: California... | reverse complement strand
TTTCGGAGAATGTGCAGGCTTCACATCGTCATCTTCCGACGCAATCGTGTCCTCCTCCTGTTTCAATGGCTGTTCGTCCTCCATCTTCACGTCCTCCTCCTTGACATCGCCATTCTTTGCACTACTCGCCCCAGCTTTCGCCTCTTGCTCTGAACCTTCATCTTTGACAGGCTCAGCCTTTGTGAACTTTAGTCTGGACTGCTGTGACGCAGCTGGCGGCCCGCCAGGATTGCCAAAGAACTTGCTGTAGAAAGGTCAGCTTCACATCGTTCTCGTCGAAACACCAGATCTGGGTAACTCGCACCCGAGAGTCTGCTGTGTTTTCACATACCCCAGAGTCGCTTGTTTCGGTGCCATGATTCCGAACTTTGCTGTGATTGTACGTGATCGCTCGCGAAGAGAATGTATGGTCCGGAAGGAAAGTGGGTAGGCCGATGGACTTGAACGTCGTAAGTCAGGTCCGCAGTAACGAGAGTGTTGTGCGGCAAAGTTGATTCGCGAAACTAGGCGACGACGAGAACCAACAATCATTACCAGAGGGAATTTATGGCGAGGGGTGGCATAGTCGAGGCAACATGTGATACTCCGGCGTAGGCAGACGAGCCAAATTGGTTCGCGTCGCGTGCTAAAACCAGACGCGTCCTAGGGTCGGTGACGTAAGCCATTTTGAGGCGTGAAGATAGGTAGATCCACCTTGTCAAGATCAGAACATCTACTACACTGACCACTGACCATACACCACATCACCCTCTTTAGCGTATTCTGGGAAGAACACAACTTGCCAGGATATATCACAACATCACTCTGGCGGGACTTCTCTGGAAACGCGACCTTCTTCCTTCGCAACCGGAACCTGCACCTTCTTCATATCCGCCGCCTTACCGCAGAATAATGGCTCGGACACCAGAGCAGCCCGGGCTTACACCTCAGTTCTGCTTCAACCAAACTGCACTCAGAGGTAAGCCATCGAGAGAGCGCACGAAACAACAATGCGCGAACTCACGCTCATGAAAGAACCATAGACTTCCTCCGCGTGTCTCGAACGGCAGTCGACGACACAATCAACCAAAACTTGAACGCCCTCATCACACCTGGCGCAACGCCTTTTGATCCGTCATCGACACAGGAGCGCCAGTCGCGACCCATAGGAAGGCGACCGATTGAGGCTCAGGCATGCGCGGAGTTCAAAGACCGTGTTCTGTTCCCTAGCTGGCAGAGCCGGAGTGATGTGCTGAACTATTGCGCCGGAGTAGCGACGTCGCCGGACCCAGATGACCCCGACCATGTACTCAGACAGGTGGAAGATGCAAGGGCACGAGAGCGGATTGTCAACGAGAGGCTGGATCCCTACAGTGCGAGATACTTCCCGAGAGAAGCGAGGACTGAGGCTTTGGCTTCGTTGATAAGGAATGAAAGGATGGTGGAGGGCATTGTCAGGAACCGGACTTGGCAACTGATGGGTGAGCGATGCGCGATCGAAGCAGAAAGCTCCGAGAAAGCCCTGGACTCGTGGCGGTCGAAAACAGCAGACCAGCAGTGACGGATGTTGAAAGAGGCATGTAGTATACTTGTTGTGAAGCGTACATAGCGACCTGCATTGGATGGTAGCCGGCGATCTCCCCTCATATAACGTATTTACCTTGACTCGTCGTCTTTCGATCTGACCGTGGAGTTAAGTGGGCGGGATACCTGGGAGATCAATAACGAATCTGTGCTCGTACCAGTGGCTCCAGTACCCTCAGAACTGTGATTTACCAGTGAGAGCGTCCTTCCGCGCCGAGTTTGCATAGGTACTATGTACTTTGGAACTTGGAGGGACGACCTCACTTCACGAAGTTTGGCCACGAGACATGCTTGAATCATCAGCAGCAGTCGAGTACTTGACTCGATGACTGCATTCACAGATACCGAGACTGCTGTATCAGCTACATGTGCACATATTCATGCATATTCCGACTCCTCAGACATGAACCCTCATGGCTCTTCAACCTCCTAGGCGAACGGGCTCGTCCAAGGCAAACACTTTAACCATGTATAGCAAGAAGCAATTGCCGACGGAAAAGATGGCCTCCACTTCTGTTCCGTGCCCACGTTTCCACACCCCACATAAGAATCCGTTCCAACCAAGTCAAGTTAGCGTGGGTGACACTCGCCCGGAGGCTCTTTCCTTCGATGAACTTCAGTAGCCGATGATCGAGGCAAGCAAGATTAATACTTAGCCTGAGAGGTTGACCGTAACTGTCTGTATTAAATACATAGTAACACTCACCATCTACACCGTCCTGCACCTCCCTTCCTGGCCGCTTACCATCATCATATATACATCCATATACACCTACTTCCAATCCTCCCAATCTTAACTCAGTCCACAAGCAGCCCTCGCAACAAACAGTACCCAGCACAAGAAGTTCCCGGGAAGGCCAAGAGAAAGGCTTCACCCCTTCATTACCAAACGAGGCCATGTCTACCACTACTACTCTCCCTCCGACTCCTCCCAGCGAATTCGCCTCCCCAGTATCGACGAAAAAAGAACTCTCCTCAGGCATGGCGACCGCTCACACGACTTCCGGTCAGCAGGTTCTGTCACCGCCAGAACAACAGCACATTTGGGTCATCACTGGCCCGGCAGGCTGTGGCAAAACTTCCGTTGCCGAGTCCCTTCACCAAACCTATGGCATGCCTTATCTCGAGGGTGATACTGTAAGTGCTTGACCATCGTTCTATAGCCCCCCAATCCAACAGACAGGAAGCACTTCAAGTGGTCGTCGGCTCCATTGGGTTCAACATGTCACTTCATTTTCGAGTCGATCGATCAATCCCAGATACAGCAAAACATCACCCATCAAACAAACAAACAAAATCACACATCTAATCATAAAACACAAACAGTACCACACCCCCTCCAACATCGCCAAAATGGCCCGCGGCGAACCCCTCACAGACGCCGACCGCTGGGACTGGCTGATCCTGCTCCGCGACACCGCAATCGAAACCCTCTCACAGCCCACCACCGCGACCCACCAAACCCCCACCACCAGCACAAACGCACCCCAGAGCGTCATCCTGACCTGCTCGGCCCTCAAGCGCAAGTACCGCGATATCCTGCGCCTGGCAACGCTCAAACACCCGCACATCGCCGTCCACTTCATCTTCCTGCGGGCCTCGGAAGCGCTGCTCATGGATCGCGTGAGGGCCCGCAAGAACCACTACATGAAGGATTATATGGTGCGGTCGCAGTTTGAGAGTCTCGAGGCGCCGGCGGAGGATGAGGGGGACGTGCTTGGTGTTGAGGCTGGGGGGTCGAGTGAGGAGGTTAGGGAGTTGGCGGGGAGGGTTGTGGAGGGGGTGTTGAGAGGGGAGGTCGGGCTGTGAGATGTGATTGTGTTGATGTGAGTGAGGGATTGCTTTGATTTAAAAAGTGGTGGCGTTTTGGGTTTATCGTATGGAGCTGGTAAGGATGGGGTTGGGATATGGAAATATACCATGGATTCCTTTTTTTTTTCCCTTCTGTTCGATCGAACTTGTCTCGTCGAGTCTATGGATTGATATACCTGCTGTATATAGACTTTAGTGCTTGCTCAACACCTGACAATCGTTCCCCGCTAACGTCTGACCTGCTCTTTTTCACATCAACATCATCTCATCTGCACGCCCATTCCCCTCCTCGCAGCAGCTGCCGCACCATGTTTTGGCTCCAACACCCTCGACGAGGAAGCAATGACTTCGAGCGCCCTCAAAACCGCTCTGCGTCTATCGACCGTCTCGCGTTGAGCGTCGCTTTCGCTTCTCACTGGGATGGCAATTGGCGTTGGCGGAAGAGGCCGTGTACGTTTGGACCGTGATCCCTTGGGTCTGGGAGGTAGACGGGACGGTAGACGGTCTGCTGTTGATACCGGGTTCGGTAGGTTGGATTGTTTGGTGGAGGAGGCCGGCTGGGGGCTCTTCTTGGTTTCGTGCGACTTGTGTTTCTTCTCGTGGGAGAGGTGGTCTTGCGGTCTCGGCTTGTACACACTGTCATCGGCGGCGACGATGGCGGCGGCGGTAGGGGCGCTGATTCTAGACAGGTAGAGTAGAGATCAGCACCGCTTTCGTCGCTTCCGTGCTCGTAGCAAATCAATTGTTTTTCTTTTTTCTTTTGTAGCAACGCAGGCAAGCAAATTATGGCAAATTCAATCAAAGGCTAGTGTTGGCGAGGCCGCACGTACCCTTCGACCGGCGTTGTCTGTCGACTGTTCGCACTCTGGCTTCGACGTCTGTAGAGCTCCTGCTCTGCGGCTTCTAGCATGCGCCGTTTGGCTGCTTTGTCGGTCTGTGCACTTACGCCTGTCTTGCCGCTCGTACGGCTGCTTAATCTGCTGGTGGGTGGAGAGATGGTGGTGGGAGCGGTTGTCGTTGCGCGGTCGTTTTCGCGCTCCGAGGCTTCCTGTGAGGGGTCTTCGGGGACGGTCGAGAGACGGTCTGGCGTGCTTCTGTGGTAGTCGAAGGGTGAAGAGCCGAGTGCAGGTTGACGCGGGGTGTTCGCTGTTGATGTGGAAGGGGGAGAAAGAGCGATCGTGCGGTCGATCTTGGGGAGGTTTGGGGTCGCCTGAGGGTTGGGAGGATTTTGAGACTTGGTGTTCTTGCTGCTGTTGAGCTTTGGGCTGGATTCGTTTGAGCCGCGTTTGACAATGCCACCAAGAGCTTGCACAATGGTTGCCGCATCGGCGAATTCGTCGTCGTCCAATCCTTCACTGGAACTGTAAACCTCTTTGATTGTGCGTGCAGCGAGAGAGCGCGCCAGCTCATGTTCCTTTTGGCAGTCCCACAGGAAAGCGGCATGTTCCAGTGTGACGGATAAACGTAGGGCATGAGCGGGCGGTAGTAGAGTCGTGGCCAGATGTTGGGTGGCTTCGAAGTGCTCCCGTGCCATTGGAACAAAGTTCAGTGGTGGCAGAAGAAATGAGGCTGCGGCTTGTGGAGATAGAATTTTGATGGGTTTGAGGCCGGGTGGTCGAGAGGGCGTCTTGTTCACCTCCGACGGAAGCGGCGGCAACGATTCTGCTGGAGGAGGTGATGTTGGTGAAGCGAACGGGTTGGTGATGTACGAAGCGTCCGAGGTCATTGAAGGTATTGGGTCGCGTAATCCACCCTTACTCGACTTGCGTCGCCTATTACCGTTCCCAGTCTTTCCGGGAGATCGTCCCGTTTGACTATCGTTTGACTTCGGTGAGCGATTGATCGAAGGTGGAGTCCCCGAGCTGCTCGAGTATCTGTTGGTGCCATTGACCGGAGGATGGTTGTGAAATAAACAGAAGATGTGATATAGCGACGCTCGTAGCTTTGCCGCCATGACTCGACATTCCGGGCCTTGCTCGCCATTTTGACAGTAAGGCAGGACATAAACCTCGGTGATCGACAAACCCTCTCTTGCAAGCCAGATGATTTGGTGATAGAGCTGCAGTGATTTGGTGTCTCTTGTGGTATCGAGCTTACGGAGTTTCTTGGCTCGATACAATTTTTGGGAAAGCAGTATTGACAGGCCGAGCACCTGATACAAATTTGCAGCGAGCAGAGGGTTTGATGCCTCTGTTTGTCTGGCCAGCTTTCCCAGTATCTTCTCTTCGATTTGGGAAATGGCCATGTTGATGTTGCCAGGCTAATCGTTGGTCCCACGATGCGGTTCCGTCGAGCGTTGGTTTTGTTAGTATTATAATCGTGGCGTGCACGAAGGGTGAACCTTTCGGCTGTCGTGAATTCGTCAGGGTATCGTATTCGTGTCCGTCGTACTGTGACTGTGTCCAGTGATGTCCTATCGCTAAGATCGCCTGCAAAAAGTTCAATGCGCTCAAGTCAAGGCAACAGACCAACCACCGTGAATACCCCCGATCTGCTTGCCCACTCCGACGAACGTGGAGATATGTACACACACAGCCAGCCAGAAGAAGCAACACGCGAAGGCCGATTGGCGACAGGAAACAGTATGGTACAAGGCAGCGAACCGAAGAGCGACGACGGTGTGGACGTCAAGGTATGGTTGCCAGTCGCCTAAGCAAGCGCCTGATTTAGCACAAGACAAACGCACGCCTCAGTACTGGGGCAAGAGCCGTTGCTTCTCCAAGCGTACCCACAACCGAGTGTGAACAACCTGTCACAACGAAAGCGAAGCGAGGGAGTGCTGTGATTCGCAGCCGACTCAGTCCAGAGAGCCAATGACCAAGCAAACCGGGCTGATATGTTGCGTGGAGGCGTGAAGATGGCAGAGCAATGCCGGGACGTCACTCGTGGGGATCTGACAGAGTGAAGTGGCAGTTAATGATGTCGAGGCGCAGGTTCATGGTACAGCGGGCTGCTTCGCTGGCGTCACGCCTAACAAGATCGGAGCCTGAGTTCGCAGAAGAGTGAGGCGGGATGGGAGGTACTGTAGTTGGTCGTTGGTCGTGGTAGTGAGAGTCCGGCGGGATGTTTCCTGCAGGCCAATGGATCCCCCTGCTTCCAATGAAGTTGGGCGTGAGATTCCGTTCGTGCAAAGAACGGCTAAGCGCGAAGAATATGCAGTGTCCAGAAAGCAAAAAGCAGCTTCCCCGGTCTGCGATGCAAGAGAAAGTCCAAGTCCAAGTCGGTCCTGTTTTCCTTTTCGTGTTCCCGCGCACAAGAAAGCCCGATATTGCTGGCGACGCGACAGAAATCACCTGCTCCGGCCCAACATTTCCTCAAGCCAGGACGCAGCAAATAACGAGAGGAGCAGGAGTGAATGAGATGGATGCGAAGGCGAAGGCGAAGCAAACGACTACGGCGACAGCGACAAGGTAGGCAGGCAGGCAGGCAGGCAGGCAGGCCTCCTCCTCGGGCATGCGCATTGGGAGTGAATTGAGGGCAATCTATGGGTGCGGATAGCTGCATGGCTGCATTACCGGACTCCACTCACTGCGAGAAACTACTGTACTACGTGGCGTGGCGTGCGACAGCTGTTGTGCCGCCAGCGCATAGGGCAAGTCGCGACAGCACTAGGCGACGTCCAGGCAGTAGTGAGGCAGACGAAGGATCGCCCACATGCTGTTAAAATAACACGATGCTTTGATAGATCGCTCGCTCGCCTGCCAAAAACCCAAGGTGTAGTTGCTCGCTGACGTCGACATCACTTGCGGCCCTTGCCCGATCGCTGGCCCTGGCTCCGACCTGCGACCAGGATGCTCGCTTGAACTTGTCGGTGAGTGCGACTGTGCGCTGCGCTGCTGGGGAAAAGTCTGATTCAAGGTTGCTTGCCGCCGGCTTCGGGGCTCGGATGCTGGCAGAGGGCGTGGAATGATCATGTACGTGTATCTTGGAAGAGATATACCGTACGTATGGTTATCGCTCTGAAGCAGGCGAGGCAGGGCATGAAGTGTGGTCAACTGCATGTTTGGAAGGGGCTAGACATGCCAATGGATCCAGAGTGAGACATACTCCACTTCACCACGAGCTTCTTCGTTCACACCAAGACGAAACCTACAGCAATTAGGGTGATCGGTAGAGCCCACGCGAGCGAGCCCGGCCATCCCTATTCAAGACACAGCCAGTATGTAGTGCAGCTCACATATCTTCTCGACCTCGGTGGCTGCCGTGCTTGCAATACTTACAGTGCTTGCAGATACCAGCAAACTCTACCTCCCAGGCCGCCAACTACGAAATATGTCAGATACTGCAACTGCCGGTGGACAATCGATCCCGACGTTTCGTTTTGTGCGCTCTCAGAAAAAGACAAATTCTTGCACCAAGCGAGCGACAGATTGATTCAACAGCCGCGGCGAGGGCATATATCGTGCGGACAGATGATAATATTTCCCAGGGCTCGGCCATCTATCTGTAATCTGTCATCTCGCTTCGGCACTTTACGCTTGTATGCAGGTCAGGTCAGGCCATCCAGATGTGCCAGGCTGTTGGTATCTGCTGTCTTAAGATTCCCAGCCACGCGATTGATTTCCCAAGGCGGTGAGCCACGTGATGAAAGGTCATACTCTGCTTTTCTGGAAGCTCTGGGCTCTGACCTCACTCGTATACTACGGAACTACGGAAGTGAATGAAGGTGCTTCCCGACTACATAGGCGTTATCCTTTAACATTGCTGTCTCCGGTATTCGATACAGCATCTTGCCCGCTCTCTGATACTTACAGTTGATGGAAAGCGACTTTCCGACATGATTGCCACGCCGCGCGGTCTTCGCAAACAGTCCTCACCGCCTGTTTGATTTGGTTGGTCGTAAGTGAAAAGCAAGCACATTCTCCCATGTCTTCTCTCTCAATCAGGAAGACGAAGTCGATTCCCTCCATAGCTACACAGACGCTGGGTGAAGGGTGAAGCAAAGATCTAGACCGAAGAAACAAGGCATCGACTCCGCAAGGCCGATGCTGTGTTTACCTGTACAATACTCAAACCATCAAACAAACACACTCCATCTGCTACATGTTTTGGTGTATACATGCCAGCCCAATGTTTGCCCACTCTCCATACTCTCTCACAATGAGGACCGAACCTCAATGCCGACCCTTTCTTTGATTCCCATCCTCTCTCCCTCCCTCTCTGCCCAGCGCGGAACGGCACCTTGCATCCTCTTCATCAATAACCATTCGGGTACCTGACGCCTTCGAAACCTCTCTTCTTCCAAACAGACCTTCCCTTTCGTTCCCCCGGATGGAACGGCTACACACATCTCCCCGATTCCCTCGCCCATCATTGCTTCCATCGATCTCACTCCCCCCTCTCTCTCCCCGTGCCGAAGATCTTCTGATCGCTTCGAAGCCGCGGCACGTGAGAGTCTTTGCACGCGGCCATCGAACGCTCGGCCCGCTAGAAGGAGGAGCCGCAGTAGCATCCCCTTTGATCTCGCAGCCGGAATGTCTGGTCCGTGAGAGAAAGCCGCCGACTCTCCGTTGATACACAGAACTTGTGTGAACGACTGCATCATTTCGGCTGAAGGGTCCCGAGTCCCGAGGTTCACTACTTTACATACACTTGTCTTGCGTGTTAGTTGTTTTTTTTGCGTGGTTTCTCGTTGTAGTGGTGTTGAGGTTTGCTTCCACGGCGTCCTTCCTCTGCGCATGCTTTCAAAAGTCCAAGGTGAGACGGTGCTGGTGCGACTATACTCCGGCGCTACATGCACGTCCTGATTGTTTGGCGTCATCGTTCAATCTCGGCGACGGGAAAAAAAAATAACCTTTGTTTTCGTCGAGCGCAGAAAGGTGTAAGAGAGCGCATCGTGCCGACAGACCGACGGTCGTGAGATGTGGTACAATTGCTTTGTTTCCTTGCGAGGACAGAGAGATGCCGGGTTTGATTTTGTTTGGCTCGATGGTTGCATCGACGGCAGATGTGCCATTGGGCTGCGAGAGAAGGATGGTCGAACAAGTATAAAGGTACGTGGACAATGCGATAATGTCTCCTGCTTTCCCCATCAACTCATACCCTCGTCAGTTCATCCATCTGATCCAATTCACACTCGTTCAATCCAACATCTCGGACATAACAAAAAGCTTCAACTTCCCATCGAGCCTCCGTCGTCGACGAACTTACCGTTACCGATCCACTCCTTTAAACCAATCGACAGTCCATCTAACCAGCTCATCGCTACCACAACCTGTAAGCGAATTCCAACCCTCGTGCGATCCAGTCCAAACAAATCCACTCAACGCCCATTCTAGCCCCCTTTCCCCCACCAGAACAACCCAAACCCAAACCCAACCGCAACGATGTGCAAATTCTACGCCCACACGCACCCCTGCGGCCACACCAAGACCGTCTTCGCCGCCTTCTGCCCGTCCGCAGCTCTGGTGCAGCGCCCTTGCGCCGGCGGCGAAATTTGGGCAACGGTCAAGATGGAGACGGATTGCCCGGCTTGCGGCTCCTCCTCCGGCAGCGGCAATGGCGACGAGTATCGCGGCGTGGTGATGGCGGGCGGGAGAAGGTTTGCTGGCGGCGCTGCTGCTGCTGGGGGCCAGAGGGCTGTTGGTGGTGGGAAGAAGGGGAGGAGACGAAGTGGGGTGAGGTGAGATGAAGTTTGGGGGAGCGACAGACGATCGTGATTGATGGTGGTTATGAGTGGTGAACTTTGTTTGTTTGTTTGGCTGGGTTGGGATGATATGGGACGTATGTTGGTGTCTGAGCCCTTTTCTTTCTTACCTTCCCTTTCTTTTGGTGTTGTTGTTGGTATCGTGGTCGGGTTGAGGTGTGTGGATTGCTGGTTTCACTATGAGGGGAATAGTTTATTTTCTCCTTCGACGTTAGTAGCTTTGTACTCGATATCTTACCGCAAAACTCCCATGGTCTGTCTCCTGGTACTGGCTGATGGAGAACCTTTACAGCGGTGAATAGCTTTCTTGTTTCGAAACACGCCGCGTACTGATTTAGGCCGTAGACACGCATTGTCTTTATCGTGTACTTGAGCAATGGGTCAATAATGGCGCTTCTACTTCCATAGGCTGGTGAGCTGTCACATTTCTTCCAAGTCAAATTTTGCCAAACTTCCAAGACTTTCCAAGCATTGCGGCGCACCGTTACCAGCCAGGTCGAGGCTTCTCCTCGTGCTGCGCCTGGTCAAATACGTATGTTCGGTGTACAGGTGGAGTTGGTGGGTTGCATGCTACAAGTTACGCAAGCGGGGTGGTTGCGTTGTACATGCCAAAGAAAGCCATGTGCTGCCGACGATCGTTGGCGCCAATAGAAAGAGCTGTGGTGTGATGATACGTCGGAATAGGTCTGTGGGTGGTGTGATAGGATTGGTAATAAACCCGACTGTATAGTAATTCAGTACTCAATCACGCCAGTAGACAGGCGAACGCTTAGAGGAAGAACGAATGTTATAACATTTCCAGTAGACGAAGGTATTTTCCTGTAGTGGGCCTGTACGCGTGAGGTTCCGGAGCCGTCCACCCAAGGCAGACAGGATTGGGACGATCCAGAATGTGTTGTATTGACGTTCCCAGTTAGTTCTCGGAAATCCTTTCCCATTGAACAGTGCGCGCGTGTGCTGGCGCGGGTGGCACATATGAATTAGATGTGAACTCAATGTGAGTGTAGCCTGGCTGGCTTTAAGCGCGAGAGCAGATATGTCGTCGATTTAAAGTTCGTGACTGCCATCGAGGAAGGTGCGATCGCACTCGCCAGATCCTGGTTGCAAGTCATAAACACCGTCACAATGACAGATGCTTCATCTTGGACTCCGTTGTGACAGACACAATCCTGGAAGCATCTCCACAGCTCTTCTCTGCACCATTTCTTCGTCCGCGCATCTTTCAGCACAGAAAGGATAGAAAGAGTGTGACGCGACGACTAGGCACCAGCGCAGCGATGTCGCGGTTTTGATGAATGACCATTCCTCGGATTCTGTGGCATCTCTGAAACCTCTCGTTTGGACACGATATCGTGCCCCAGATTCAGCATTGTCATCGAAAGTGGTCATCTTCTCGGCTTCCACAGTCTTCCTTGGATCCTGGCTAAAGTGGCATGTCATCAGTTCCATGCGTTATCATGCATGATGGATATCCAAAGACATAGTGGTGTGAGGTAACTACATATACCTGACTCTTACCAACGACCGTCTGGCTGACGATGCTGTTTGACTCAGCGAGCGAAGCCTTGTCGGAGAGGTAATGAAAGCAGCAGCACGAAGGGTTTCCCATTGAGATACGTTGTCCCCAGCATATGTAACGACCAGGTGCTGACCTATCTTGCTCATAGTTGTGATGCTATGAGTTGCGACTGCAGTAGAGGAACCCCGGCTTCAACAATCGGGCTATGCCGGGGTTGTCATCTCAGCACAGCACACACCACCGTTAAGTGACGCAGGAGATTGCAGAACAGCCCATGTGTTTGACGGTTTGGACGGGCTGCACTCTGTTCGTTAAATCATCGTCTGTTTCAATTCGGAGCCGTTTCAGCGGCTGTCATGCAAGACGAAAGAGACGAGTGATCAGCAAACGACAACAATTAATGGAGGTGTCAAGCGTCGTGCGAAGCTCGCTTCAGTGATGGCGTTTGCGATTTGTGATTGTCATGCGTGATATAAGCTTGCCATGGATTGAGGCTGTGTCAAGGCTTGGCTTCCAGTCTAGACGCCAGCACCCACTTTACCGTACTGTTTTGTGTTTGCCCCGTGTTGCCGACTGTGGACGATATCCGTCTTCCCTCGTGCTGGCCTGTCAGTTTGAAGTGATTGATCGCAATAAGCGAATAAGCGCCCAGCCAACGAAGCGCCTGGGTATCGCTGCTGTTGTACCTCTCAACCCGACCAGGGGCAGCTATATACTTTTTCCACATGCAAAGTTCAAGGTAACCTATAGCTTCCATCCATCCCGCGTGGAGTTACCCAAGTTCATCCACCAGCTTTTGCCACGAAGCTTGAGCATTAGTACATACCTAGTAGTCAGCGACAACAACGAACAACGAACAACGACAGCGACTACAACCGCTGGCGGTCATGCTTAGGCTTCAGTCAACAACAGAGTAGGCCCACCATCATCTGCCACGACTTCACTTATCCTAGAGGGCCACCGTTTCTCCGCGAGCGCTAAGGTCATCCACACCCGGCCTGTCGGTCGTCGGTGCGCTCAACTGCTTTGCACAGCCTCCTTGAGCCTGCCAACCCAAAACACAGCGAGCCGAAGCGACGATAATCTGCGGTTCTGCAGCGTGAACACTACCGTCATCTCCTTTCTTCCACCCTCTACCTGACAACACCGAGAGTGGATCATCTCCATCGCATTATTGCCACTCTGCATGGTCCTTCGTGCTTGACGCCCGGCCTGCACGAACCTTCCTTCACTGACATCGTATCTACAACTCTTGCCCTCGAAACGCGCTTGCTCGCAATCGTATTCCGAGTTCGTGTGCTGGGTGGCCTGCGCAATATATCGCATTCGTTGCCTCACTTCGCCCCAATCTGTACGCGAACACAAACCAACACAGCCGTTGCTGACCGGTCCCACGAACATTCCTCCTTCAGCTTTCTACGGGGCACATGCTGCTGTACATCCCTTTGTCTCTCTAACAAGGCATCTCCGCATACTCCTTGCTTACGGTGACCACGGAAACCCGACATCATGTCCACACCTCCCACAGGACAAGGCCGCCGGCCTAGAGCACCTACAATCACCATCGACACATCTGCAGTTGGTCGATCATCCGAGAACTTGGTCCAACCCGAGCAGGACCACTCCCTAGCAGCTTCATCACCAATGCTACGACCGACATCAACCGGGCAATCGACGCCCCCAGAACTACGTCAAAGCGCTAGCTTCGAGAGCCGAGAATCACGACCAACAAGTCCACACAACATATCATCACCACAACAGATCAGCCACCCCCAAAACTTCCTCTCAGTACCCGTGCAACGGAAGAGAGGTGCGAGCGAAGGCGGCGATACCATATCAACCACAGACACGGCCTATGCTAGCACCGATGCTCAATCCAAGGCCTTCGGCGCCGACGATGTCAGGCACGGTGCAGGCGACCACCCCGTTCTTCCGGACAAGGAGGCTCTTACACCCGACCCCGGAACCGAGGCCGACTTCGAGAGAGACAATAATCCTTTTGCGTTTGCGCCTGGACACATGACAAAGCTATTGAACCCAAAGAGCTTGGGTGCATTCCATGCAATGGGTGGACTTGTTGGTTTGGAGAAGGGTCTGAGGACAGATCGCAACAGTGGTCTCAGCGTGGACGAACAAAATCTGGATGGAAGCATCTCATTTGAGGAGGCTACCGCCGCCGCGTCGAGTCCTGCCGCGTCCGACACTACAAAAGTTGCAGCGCCTAGGACACAGGAGTTCGCCGGCACCGGCACGAAGGGGTCATTCGATGACCGGAAACGAATCTTTAACGACAATCGTTTACCGGAGCGTAAAGCAAAGAACATTTTCCAGCTCGCCTGGATGGCTTACAACGACAAGATTCTCATTCTCCTTACTGTAGCAGCGGTCATCGCGCTTGCCCTTGGCATTTACCAGGCTGTCGGTCAGCCACACCCCCCTGGAGAGCCTGGCGTCGAATGGGTCGAAGGCGTTGCCATTATTGTTGCCATCGTCGTCGTCGTCTCGGTTGGTGCAGTCAACGACTGGCAGAAGGAACGACAATTCGTGAAATTGAACAAAAAGAAGGATGCAAGGAATGTTCAGGTCGTTCGATCTGGCAAAGCTCAAGAGATCAGCGTTCATGACCTCCTAGTAGGTGACCTCATGGTCATCGAACCCGGTGACATTCTCCCGGTCGACGGTATTTTTGTCACCGGACACAGTGTTAAATGCGACGAATCATCAGCGACCGGTGAGTCGGACATCATGAAGAAGACCGCTGCAGACGACGTCTACAAGGCCATGGAGAAGAACGAAAATCTTAGAAAGATGGACCCTTTCATGATCTCGGGCGCGAAGGTCACTGAAGGATTTGGCCGCATGATTGTAACTGCTACTGGCATTCACTCGTCATACGGCAAGACTATGCTCGCTTTGCGTGAAGACAACGAAGCCACTCCCCTACAGATGAAGCTCAACAACCTAGCAGAGTACATTGCGAAGCTTGGTAGCGCCGCCGCAGCGCTCCTGTTCTTTGTGCTGTTGATCAAATTCCTCGCCCAGCTTCCGAACAACACTCAAACTCCCGCCGAAAGAGGTCAACGTTTCTTGGACATTCTGATTGTCGCAGTCACTATCGTCGTTGTTGCGGTCCCCGAGGGCCTTCCCCTGGCTGTGACGCTTGCGCTGGCTTTCGCGACGAAGCGCATGTTGAAGGACAACAATCTCGTACGTGTCATGCGATCGTGTGAGACCATGGGTAATGCTACCTGTGTATGCTCTGACAAGACTGGTACCCTTACGCAAAACGTCATGACTGTTGTTGCTGGAACTCTCGGAACTTCCTGCAGGTTTAGCAACCGCGCGAACGTACAGGTGGGGACTGGCGATGCCAACCCAAACGCTGAGCTCCACGACGAGGTCGACGACGTTTCTGCACCCGAATTCACCAAGACCTTGTCCGACGATACTGTCGCATTATGGAGGACTGCCATCGCCGTCAACTCGACTGCCTTCGAGGCCGAAGAAAATGGGGAAACCGTTTACGTCGGATCCAAGACGGAAACCGCTCTCCTCGGATTTGCTCGCGACTTTCTCGGCATGGATAAAGTCAGCATCGAGCGCGGCAACTCTGAGATCACACAGCTTATTCCATTCGATTCGGAGCGCAAGTGTATGGGTGTTGTGATCAAGCTTCCCACCGGAGGATACCGCATGCTTGTGAAGGGCGCGAGTGAAATCATGCTCAGATATTGCAACAACATCGTTCAAGACCCAACAATGGGAATTGAGCACACCCAACTGTCTGGATCAAACAGGGAAATGCTCGACCACCTCATCGACACTTACGCTTCGAAGTCACTCCGCACTATTGGATTCATTCACCGTGATTTCGAGGCCTGGCCGCCTAAGGGAGCGCGCCGCGCCGAGGATGACAGGACCCAGGCTGTGTTTGAGGACGTATGCAAAGACATGACTTTCCTTGGCCTCGTTGGTATCCAAGATCCGCTACGCAAAGGTGTCTCCGAATCTGTTGCAGACTGTATCATGGCTGGAGTGTTCCCCCGCATGGTAACCGGCGACAACATCAACACTGCAAAGGCGATTGCGAAAGAGTGTGGCATTTTCACCCCTGGTGGCCTCGCCATGGAAGGACCCGAGTTCAGAAAGATGAGCAAACACGAACAGCGCGAAATCATCCCCAAGCTACAAGTCCTTGCGCGCTCTTCACCAGAAGACAAGCGTGTGCTGGTCCGTCGCCTTAAGGAGATGGGAGAAACCGTTGCCGTGACTGGCGACGGCACCAATGATGCTCCTGCTTTGAAGGCAGCTGATGTTGGCTTCTCAATGAACATCGCTGGTACCGAAGTCGCGAAGGAGGCTTCCGACATCATTCTGATGGACGATAACTTCAGCTCTATTGTCAAGGCTCTCATGTGGGGCCGCGCTGTCAACGACGCAGTAAGGAAGTTCCTTCAGTTCCAGATCACAGTGAACATCACTGCGGTTCTTCTCGCTTTCATTACCGCCGTGTCTTCCAACAGTGAGAAGTCCGTCCTCACTGCGGTTCAACTTCTTTGGGTCAACCTGATCATGGACACCATGGCTGCCCTTGCCCTAGCAACCGATCCTCCTACACGTAAGATCCTTGACCGCAAGCCTGACCCCAAGTCCGCGCCATTGATCTCAGTCAACATGTGGAAGATGATCATTGGACAAGCAATCTACCAGCTCATCGTCACTCTTGTTCTTTACTTTGCGGGTCCCAGTATCTTCGGTTACCGCGGAGAAGAAGAGAATGCACAGCTGCAAACCATGGTCTTCAACACATTCGTCTGGATGCAAATCTTCAACTCTCTGAACAACCGCCGTCTGGACAACAAATTCAACATTCTGGAGGGTATCCAGCGTAACTTGTTTTTCGTCGGGATCTTCCTCGTCATGGTCGGCGGCCAGACATTGATCATCTTCGTCGGTGGCCGCGCGTTCCAGGTCACCAGGCAGGCCGGCTACCAGTGGGGGGTGGCGATAGTACTCGGTGCAATCTCCATTCCGATCGGCGTGCTCATTCGTCTCATTCCTGACGCGTTTGCCGCCAAGCTCTGCCCTGCCTTCATCAAGCGTTACGCGAACAGACCGAAGAAGGACGATCTCATTGTGACCGACGAGGAGAACCCCTGGCAATTCAACCAAGGCCTAATGGATATCAAGGAGGAACTTGCCTGGCTCCGAAAATACAAGGGTGGCCGTCTGCGCAGTCTCAAGTTCGCAGTCGCGCACCCCAAGGAGCTCATTCTCGGATCTCGTTCGCCCAGTCGCAGCCGTCTGTCTTCTGAGGCGCCAGGCACGCCACACATGGACGATGCTGCCTCGCAGATGTCCCACTCTCCAGCACCGCCTACGCCCGACTCTCGCCGCCGCCGCAACCGATCTCGTTCAGGCTCGAACGTGGCTTTCGCTGGTGCCGCCATGGCGGGTATTGTTGCGGGTTCCATTGGTGGTTGGTCGCCTATTGAGCGCGGCCGCGACGATGCTTCCCAAATCTCCCGCGACCGTTCGAAGTCTGATCTGAGCCGCGAGGTTCGCAGATCTGCTGAAGTGCACCCCGACACCCGCGAGATGGACCCAGTGATTGTCAACGATCCGCTCCAAGTCGGTAGCAACCAGCCACCCAGCCAGTCCACTACCACAACTCCTGCTTTCGGCCTCGGACCTTTTGGAGACCGTCCAGACTCGGAATCAGCTCAGAAGAAGTCTTGAACAGACTGAGAGCTACACTATCGATTAGACGGCAAGCTATCAACAACTTGCCATCTCAACCTACCACACAAAACCCCTCCAAAAACAACAACCGATCCCGGTCTCTGATTTGTCATGCTCATACCCCATACCCACAACGCACGACCGCCACACACCACAAACCAACCACAGAATCCTCTTATCCATTGTTTTATCTTTTGCATCAGCGATAGGCGTTGTCCTCTGACCGGCCAGGGAAAGCCGTCGAGCCCGTGGATAAGAAGAACGCCGGCAATCCCTTTTGCCATTATTGTCGTTTCCTCGTAGCGTCGCCGAGATCCCCCTCTGTGCTTTTTTTTATTATCTTTTCCTTTTCCTTTTACATTATTCTTTTTCTTTTTTGGGGACCACAGAACGAGGTCGTTTGGGACTGCGCGGGAAATCCTAAGCCTGCTGTAGGAATGGCGAGTTAGTAAAACAAAAGAATGCGAGCATTGCTTTGCGCAAGATCGTCGCCTACTTCTTTCCTCTTCTTCTCTATTCTTATCTTCTTGGTCCTCTTGATGGTGAAAAAGAAAACGTGTCCTTGGACTCGACTTTTGAGTGCTCTCTCCGTTGTTCTCCTTTTTGTGTATCAAGTATCCTATGATTCCTGTCCGTTGTGCTGTGGCATCACCAGTTTTGATTGCGTTGCTTTGCCGCACTTCGTGTCTGTTTTTCTCAGAATATCTCGCTCTTTCTCTGTCCGAGAGTATATATCCACTATTATGAGTGTGTGTTTTGGTCCCGGCTCCCGGTGATATCTAAGTGGGACGAGTAAGGGAGGGAGAGAAAGGTACCTTACATGTAGCTCACGCACGTTTGTATTCATGATAATAATATTTATGAGTCTGCCTTGATCCGATATCGTAATCCACAGAAAGAGTAGAAAGCCATTTGTTGCCTGCATGTTTGTGAAATCGAACGCTTGTTCACCGAAGAAATATGTCGGAAAATGCCATGCGACGAATGAGTGGCGCTCGATAGCACTTATTTGTACGTATCTAATACATATCGTCCTTGCTTCTATGAATTCACTGCGTACATGCCCTCTAACATGAACGCGGGCTGCTGCCGGACTGGCAGGTGGAAGTCACAGACTTCGCCCAATGGTTCTGCCCTGGAATGAGAATGGTTAGCGGCTCAATTCACCGCGAGATGTGTGCATTCTTCAATCTACATCCGAGGAAACATCATCCCTACAAGTCTCAGACTTGCCTTTGAAATTCATCGCTGCACTCCGCAGCCAAACCGCAAATATCTCACAAATGTGGGACAAAAGGGCTTGATCTGCGTAGTGTTGTTCAGCTCGAAAGTATCTGAGACGAGAACACAAGTAAATGTGCTCTCGCTCGTCATCATTGTATGTAGGTGGCTGGGAAAACTAGGCGCTTGGGATGTACGTACTCAATCGTCGTGTGCTTAAGAGAGCGGTGTTGTGCCCTTGCTCTTGCTTGTCGTCATCTTTGCCGTGCGGGCGCCAAATTGTATCTGATTCGTGTCAGCCTTGGGTCTAAAGTCGGTTGAATGCTTGTAAATAGTCCATACTGCTCGCTTCTTTTCAGACGCTACTTTGCACATGCCCAATCGCCAGGCAAGGCATCTGAGTACTTTCTTGCAAGGCTCCAATTGTGCGCTCAAATCGCTATCCTCTAGCACAGGAGCGCCAAAATCGCATTTCTCGGACACTGGTGCGGCGAGTGCCCACTCGACAAGCTTCTCGTCAAGGAATGGGAATCGAGCTTCTTTGCCCCAATTTGTGATGACTCGATCATCTCGGCCAAGGTTGCGTTTCCCAAGTCTGCCGATGTCAAGGTTCAGCTCTTCGATAAGACCTTGATGTCCATGGCGATTGTACGCTGTAGCATGGCGGGTATATCCGGCAAAAAGCTCGTCTGCACCGAGTCCTGAAAGCAAGACGCGGGCGTCCGTGGTGTATAGCATGTGCTCGAGTCCTGGGCCAGCACACATCATGCCTTTACCGCGCGCGGCGAAGTACAATGCACACGCTATGCTGAGATCCATCTCGGTGTTGTGAGGGTGCATGAGTGTTATGATCCCGTCTTGATACGCCGTAGTCTCCGTGTAGGGCACATTGATGGCCACAAAGCGCCACTGTCGTTCTGGACAGGCTTGACAAAGCTCCGCATATGATGCACGGCCTGTGATGCGATCGGGACACGATTCGAGTGCGGCTTCGAAAGCTTCGGCATCGGTATTTGACGACTTGTGTATGCGAGGGTTTTGGAAGGCGACATTGAGCAAGTCTATCGGTTCCGAGGCGGGAAGCAGAGCGTGCGAGATACGAGCTAGCACGGTGCAATCTAGTCCGCCAGAGAACAAAATCGCCAATCGAGCGGGAGTCGGTGCAGCATCTTCTTCTGAACGGCCAGATCGAAATGGCGGGTCGGGTATGCCGAGGACGCGTAACGCGAGCGAGTCGCGTAGCAGCTGTTCCAATCGTAGTACGGAGGAAGAATCTTTGGTGAGTTGCGCATGGTTGGGTGCGAATTGCTCGTTAAGAGATAGAGATGGAATTGCCTACCTTGCCATGAGCTTCTTGCCGCTCACGGATTTGGCTGGTTACCTACAGATGGTGGATCGGTTGTCAAGCCGTCAGTCGTAACGTGATATGGCACTTTGGTGACTGCAAAACTGCTGGAGGGTTCCGAGACTCCGCGACAACCACCTGGGGAATTGGAGGAAGCAGACAGGTCGATGCAATATATGCCATCAGCTTCAATCTCAGTCCAAGCGCCGTCAAGGGATCCTGAGGTAACACTGCTGATTAGTAAGTCGCCAACCTCGTTGGCCCTCCATAGCAAAGATCGTCGACCGAGGAAATCGCGACCTAGATACACCTTGCCAGCAAGTCTGTCGTGGAAGACGAAGGAATAAGGCCCGGAGACGGAGGCCATATGCTGAGCGATGTTGTTTGCAGCATCTTGGCTATCAAATGCCGCATTGCATGATTGCGCTGCCGCGCTAGACAACAGGTCGAATATCGCCTTGGTGTCGTTGCCTTCAGTCGGGTGGCCGGCTATGGACCATGCTTCGCCGTTCCAGCATAGAACGTGGGATTGGTCTTTATCCTGGAGTGGCTGACTGACAGTCTTGGATCCGCGGAGAGACAGCACCGTCGAAGTGAAGTTTAGATAAACTGTCGTGTCGTTTCCTCGTCCAGGGGAGATTTCTTCGTGTCGGTTGCAGTAGGTTTGCTGTACATGTCCTGTGCTATCCGGACCTCTTCGCTGCAGGAGCGCGAGTACCTGCTCATCTGCAGGCACATGTTGTGATCTGCTGAGTGAGCAGAAAATACCGCACATGGCTCGGTTGCAGTATGAATTTTATGCAAGTCATATAATGTTGGAGAGGGAGGAAGCGAAGTGTGTGAAAGTGAGCCTCAAATACATTGATGGCACGTGCGTGGATCGTCATCCCGCTTCATGCGCAACTGGGTTACAAGGTTGTTGTCGCAGGACATTACTGCTGGATGCTTCCATTAGAAAGATATACCTCTGATCGATCGAGCCGACAGCCACACAGAACAACCTTCTCGGGATCAACTGCGGGAAACGGAATGCTCGCCCCAGCCACGACTATCAACGCACACTTCTTCCGATAGATCGTCTATGTCCACCCCAAGCCGACAGACGGAACAAACAGATGAGCGGGAAGATGAAAAGCTAGTAGATACGGGTTTATCTGTGGTGGAACCCACCGCGGTGGAGGAGGGTGCACAGGTTGAGACAGCCAAAGCACAGGGGAAAGATCATGATGTGTCTGCGACAGGGGAGAGCGCTCAGGCGGCAATAGCAGCTGACAGAGAGGATGCTTCGACTTCGGTCAAAGAAGGGAACCAGTCAATCAGCTCTGTGCCTACCAGCGTGGAAGACGAGTCTGCGGTAGACACAGAAGAGTCGCGTAAGGTGATCGAGGATGAAGCAATCCAACACATGGCGCAACGAGCCGCAAACATGAATCTGAATGCAGAGACCAGTGCAGACTCGGACACCACTACAACAACCAGCAAAGGCCCCGAATTGCCTGCCAGCCCCTCTCCTCCGCCAGTGCCTCAGAAGGATCCCTCACATCCGGAGGGAAAGCAGAAAGAAAAGGCCGTGGGCGGGCTCGGCTTGGTCGATGAAAAGGCCGCATCGGAGGACAGCGACAATCAAGAAGTGCCCGAGGCACCGCAAGGGACAGCTGAGCATACAGGCGAGGAGATCCAAACGATCATGCATCAGTTCCAGGAGGAGCAAGCGCTGGGAGAGCAGGAGATCATGTCGCCTAGGTTGGAGAAGCAGCAACCCGTCTTCCACCTCCCTCCCAGAACGTCCAGTCTTGAAAATCAAGAAAAGTACAACGAAGAGCCAACACCAGGTATCGTACGTCGAGACACAGAAACCTTCTTCGGATCACCCGTTGCTGCAAAATCGCCTTCTGTCGCATCTCCTCATCCTCCGCGTAAGGAATCCGCAGATGACAGTGCGTCCATAACATCTCACCGAACGTCCTTATTCCAGCCACCTCCGCCTTCCCCCGATCCAGAACCTCCCGCCGTTTTCGACTTCCACAAGTTCCTCGAGCAACTGAGACACCGCACAGCCGACCCTGTGGCTCGTTACCTTCGCTCATTCCTGCAAGAGTTTGTCAAGAAGCAATGGGCAGTTCACGAGCAGGTCAAGATCATTGGCGATTTTCTTGAATTTATTACCAAGAAAATGGCCCAGTGTGAGGTCTGGGCAAGCCTCAACGACGACGAATTCGACAATGCCAGAGAAGGCATGGAGAAACTGGTCATGAATCGTCTGTACAGCCAAACATTCTCGCCCGCAATTCCCGCCCCTGCAACGCACAACACTCCTCGAAAGGGTCGGGGTGCTCGCTCCGCTGCAGACGCCGCGAGTCCCAATGGCTCCGGTCGACGTGGCCAACACGAAGAGGATGTCGAACGTGACGCTGTCATCGCCCAAAAGATGCGCATCTACGGATGGATCAAAACAGAGCACCTCGACATGCAGCCCGTCACGGGCGAGAAGCCTCAGAAGTTCCTCAAGATGGCGCAGCAAGAACTCCTCAAAATCAACACCTACCGTGCACCCCGCGACAAAGTCATCTGTGTGCTCAACACCTGCAAAGTACTCTTTGGCTTCCTCAAAAACAGCAAATCGGACCAGTCCGCAGATTCTTTCGTGCCCTTGCTGATTTACACGGTCTTGCGCGCTGCGCCAGAGCACCTTGTCAGTAACGTACAGTACATCTGGCGATTCCGAAACCAAGACAAGCTCGGCGGCGAGGCCGGGTACTACATGTCCTCACTAATGGGTGTGGTGACTTTCATTGAAGGCCTCGATCGCACCAGCCTTACAATCTCAGACGAAGACTTCGAGTCTAACGTCGAACAGGCCGTCAGCGCCATCGCCGAAGGTCACAAAGCAGAAGAACAGCAGCGCTCTCAACCTACAGCATCAGTTCCCGGTCTCCACCATCTAAGTGAGAAGTCCACTCCAAGCCGGCCTGAAGTGACGCCTAGAAATTCCATGGACGGCGAGCGCTCATCTCCACGTAAAAACAACAGCCAGCGAAGCTCAACACGGGGTAACCAACAGCAGCAGCAGCAACATCAGCAGCAAACCCCGAAGCAAAAGCCCTCGGATACGATCTACGGCACCGGCATGCAAGACGAAGAATTCGACGCCGTCGGCGGCTTACTGCGCTCGATCCAGAAACCCTTGTCCAGCATCGGCCGTATCTTCTCTGACGACGGCGCAGACAACAGCAACAGTAATAGCAGCAGGGCTGCTCCGCCTCCCATGCCACCTCGCTCAACCACAAGTCCCTTCCCCGGCAACAACAGCTCAGAACAGCGCCAGCAAGCCCGCGCCGCCGAACGCGAAGCCCTCACTCGTGCAAGCGTAGAAGCCGAAGAGAGCCGCAAGGCTCGGGCCAAAGAGCTGAGGCTGGTAGTTGAGTAAGCGAAATACCCCAACTTTCCCTCCTCCCTTTCCACTGACAGGAATGCTCAATAACTAACGATTCTACTCCCCAGGACCCTGCAAGGCATGTTCCCGAATCTCGATAAAGAGGTGATAGTTGACGTTGTGCGAGGGCAGGACGGGCATGTGGGACGGGCGGTTGACGCTTGTCTGGCTTTGACGGCCACGTGAGGGTTTGGATGGCTACAGTTGCCTGGTTGCGGTTTTGGGCATCTCAATATTACCATGGTGCGCTGGTACATGTTCGAAGTGTGTAGATGTGATGGCTCTAAGAACGAGGCAAGGGTGGGTGACTTATTGATGAAGACTCTATCTCCCATGTTTTGTTACCTGGTCTATCTATTGTTGTCCAACCCACTCATTTTCCCGTGTATATCAGAATTTATTGGAGAGACTCGTAACGTCGTGTATGGGTATCTCAGTGGCTGCTAACGAAATTGACATCCGAGGAGATACTGATGTCCAGAGACTACACTCTCGCCGGCAACGAGACCAAGGGTCGGGTAATTTCTTATGATTAGAGGGAAGTTCTCTACGTGATAGGGCTCTTCTGATGTAGATTTGAAGGAACTTGAATCATTGCACCGCTAAGGTGGAATGGCTTGCAATGACGTCCATCAATTTGTCCACATATCCACTTCGGTCGTCACGAACTTTGATGTTGAAACCGCACAACTGCAACAACGATAATTAATTCAGGACGACCTGAGAGACAAAGACAGAGATTCCGAAGGATACATGTACTGTGGATTCGTTAGGGAACCAACAAGCCAGGTCTCTCATCCAGGACATACTTCAACAACGCACTCGGACTAGCAAGACTTTCTCCAACCCACCCAAGACCAGCGACGACCAACCAGCTAACTAGCCAACTCGTCTGTCAATCGACTACAAATCGAAACCAAAGAAAAAAAATGCATCCCACCCAATCAACCAACAAGAAGAAAAAGCAAACAAACCCAAACCCTCGCCCTGCACCACCACCCTACTACCTCTCGGCCAGCATCCCTCCAGCATACTGCCACACCTGCGGACGAGTCATAAGTTCGCGCCGCAATACCGCAGCAGCCCCAACGAAAAAACCACAGCAACAAGAATCCCCTGGCACCGCAGCGAAAGCGGCAAAATTCTGCTCGGACCGCTGCAAACGACACAAACCCTCCCTCTCGCCTTCCAGCGCAGAAGTGCACGTCGAGAAAGCGCTGGTGGCGTTGCTGGAGGAGCGCGAGCCGCCACCTCCATTTGTCAAGAACACGACTACTGGGACCGATGCAGCACCGGCGACAGGCGGCGAGAGTAAAGGCAAAACGATCCCCAAACCGCAGCGTAAGAAAGGCGAGACTCGGGTCTTGCTCCCGCTCTCTGTCTTGGAAGAAGCGGTTTTCGGCTCTCGCAGCGATCCCGAGCGGGCTTTCGGGAGGAGGCGGAATCGGGCCTTCAGGGGTGTCAGAGAGGATGGGGAGTGGAGGAGTGTAGATATGGAGGACGATGATTCCGAGGAGGGGGATGGAGGGTCTGCTTATACTAAGCGGCCGGAGCCGATCAGTACGTGGGAGGGCGCGGAGGATTTCGATGGGGAGGATCTGGAGATTGAGGGCGGGGTACGGTTGGCGAAGAGGAGTGATTGGGATGAGGACGAGGATGGTGGTCCTGGGGCCGAACCTGAGACTCCGGAATTGGCTGCGAAGAGGAGGGCGGGGCAGAAGAAGGCTGAAGAGAGGGAGTTTGTGAGGTGTGTGGTTCGAAGGGCTGTGGTCTTTGGTGTTGAGGTTGAAGGCTGGGAGGAATTGGGTGGTGATGGTGGTGGTGGTGGAGCAAAGAAAGGAAAGAAAGGAAAGGGGAGACGAGACGCGAATTCTGACTACGAGGATGTACCAAGTGAAGTGAAGCCCAGGAGGAAGTGTGAGGCGGTCATGTCTGGACAGGTAGTAGAGCCTAGTTTTGCTAAAGGCGATTGGTCTGTCAGGTGGCGAGACGAATAGATGCTATAAGGGATAAACATAGAAGACGCAGGTTGTCAATCAAGAAACATGTCTCAACTACCTAGGTAGCGATTCACAGCTACGAGTAGGTGGGTTCACGGGCGGGTATATTGTCAGAAGATGCATTAAAGGTATGCGGGAGCTCGTTAACATAGCATGTGGCCTCGAACGATCAACAGCCTCTGTGTGGTACGGGTTGCTAGCATTCAAATGTGCTGTTGAACGCCACTTTTGCGATCTCGGCCTGTCCATGCTATGCTCCGAAGATGTGCACGAGACTTCTCTCTTTGAAAGGTGAAAAATCCGGCAGCGTTGATGAGTCGGGAGGCCAAAACAGGCGCTTTGAACGCAAGAGATTTCTTCAGCGGAGCTACATCCATCATAAACAGTAGCCGCCTGTTTTTCCATCGCATCCGGCCCGGTCTTATCTACGGGCTCAAAACGCCTGAAGTAAACCCCCGTCTCAGTCGTACCACAGCAGTCGTCCAGTAGCAAAGTTCGTTTATGCCTCCTCGACGTTGCCCCTCTCGGAAACGTAGATACCGTCCAAGAACTTTCGGATATCCTTGTTGCGAACGCGGCAGATCTGTTGGATGTCGGCGGCGGACTGGGAGACGTTCTCGAGGGAGTTGCCGGTGAGGACAAGCTCGTCCTTGACGTTCTTGGAAGCCTCAACATCGACACCCTCGGCCATCTGGACGCGGCGAATGAGCTTCTCGCCGAGGAAGTTCCTGCGCATAGCATATCAGTATCCCGAATCTTGGAACCTTGATCTATCCTTTGAAATCCTCCCGATGTTCCGTACCTGATCTCAACCACCCAGAGGCCAGTGTCGTTGTCCTTGTCAAGGTTGACGTTGATGGGGAAATGGGCGTAGACGTAGCGCATCTTGTACTTGAAGCCCTTGGTGACACCGATGATCATGTTGTTGACGAGCGAACGGACGGTACGGAGAGCAGCGACGTTCTTGCGGGCACCGTGGTGCATCTCGATCTTGATGACATTCTCAGAGGGCTGCTGGAAGGAGACGGCCAAGTGACCAAGGTCCTTCTTGAGGGTGCCGCGGGGACCCTCGACAGTGACCTGGCGAGTCTTGATGTGGACCTTGACTGTACAGAAAAGGTACCGTTAGTATTGTCCTGCCCTTGTCGCGATCCCTTCCTGGCCCAGCATTTGATTCCGCCTCATGTTTCTCGGTATTTTCGGTCGCCGTGGAATTGTCGCATTGGTGTGTAATTCGGATCGGATGGATTTTTGGGGAACAACGCACCTCCCTCAGGGACGTTAAGGCTCTCCTCGGAGTGGATGTACCTCATTTTGCCGGTGTGCTGTGGGTTAGTCGAAGGATGTACTTGTCGCTGCCAGAGCCGTGTAGACCTTCGTCGACGTTCGCGCAGGCACAAATTCGAAGCCCACCATGCTCTCTTGGCGAAAAGCTAACGGGACCGCCCGTGTCACTTCGCATGACGGGGGAACTTCGGCTGATCTCCGAGTATACATTGCTGGTTTGTATAATCGTGGCGACAACTGGAACAATACAGCAACGACTTGTGATCGATGAACTAGATTTGCTGTGAAATCAGGAAGGTTGTCATGTAGTAAGAGCGTGCTCTAGCTCGAAACCACAAGCCATCAGCAACCACATGAAGCCGGACCTGACCATCGCCAGCTTCTTTCACGAACACCACTTTTCATGCTCGTATATACATGTATCGATGTGATTGACATGATTCTTACCGCAGAGACGGGCTTATACCGTCCATCTCGTTGGTGCGGTGATATATTGTTGATTCACCCGTCCGAATGCTGCAGCCTCGGTCTTTACATCAGAACCAACACTGTATTGCCTTACAACTCTTTCAGTCAGTGCAGCAAGAAGGTCCTACCCTGGTGAACACTCCAGAGTCCAGTGGTTAAATGGTCTCTCTCATTTCAATCGACCATCAAAGGCATATGGAGATCGCATGTGCTACAGTTGAATGAGCGATGCCGTCAAGGACTGAGTCGTCTCTATCGAAGTAGATTCCGATACAATAAATCAGCAGCACCTTGTCTTCAAGACGTTCTCAACGAAACGATCATAACGGTTTCACGCTTTATGAAATACAACGGTGAATGTAAGAGGAGAGAGATGGAAGTGAATGTTCAAACCCTTGCCCACCTATGATCCAATCGGGCACGGCCTTCGATTCTTACCCCACCAGTCAAGTCCATCCAACTGTTTGCCCTGCCCGCCGCCGGTGACTACTGCATCTTGCCTATACCAAACCGCAGCCTTTCTGCATAAATCGCAAGCTTGCACCAACACCAATAACAACCTCCCACTCACATCTTACGAACACAACCATGAGCGCAAAAGTGCCGCGTAACTTCCGCCTGCTGGAAGAGCTGGAGAAGGGCGAGAAAGGTCTCGGAGCCGGTACGGACAGTCCCACGATCTGCGAGCATACGTGCATGCATGCGTGCAGTCGCAGTGCAGCCTTGCGAGAGAAATACTTCCACTAACAACGACACTATTGCATAGAGGCATGCTCCTACGGTTTGGACGAGGGCGATGATCTTCTCATGACCAACTGGAACGGCACAATCCTCGGCCCACCTCACGTGAGAACACACCCTCGGCGACCTACCTGCTATCACCGCTCCATTTGCTGACGATTGACTACCACCGACCAACAGAGCGTACACGAGAACCGCATCTACTCGCTCAAAATCCACTGCGGCCCTTCATACCCAGACTCCCCTCCCGACGTGACTTTCATCAGCAAAGTCAACCTTCCCTGCGTCAACGCGAGCAACGGCAAAGTAAGAGAATGAAACCCAACGTCCCAAAGACCAAACAACCGGGCAGACGAACAATCCATCGATCATCCAAGCGAAACTTTGTTCAAAGCGATCTATACATATGAACGAAAGGAGACAATGTCTTCAATTGTCCGAAGCTCTGGCTAACCCAATTCTTTTCCGCGCAGGTCGACCTCTCCAAGCTCCCCAGCATAGCATCCTGGAAGCGCGACTTCACCATGGAGACCGTGCTGATCGAGATCCGCCGGTACATGGCCGCGCCCACCAACAAGAAGCTGCCGCAGCCGGCTGAGGGCACCAACTTCTGAGCCGAGCACACACTGCAAAGGAGTGTATGAGCGGACAGAGGGGGGAGATGTCTCGCCTTCTCTCACTCAATAAAGTGCGCGAAGCCGCGCCGCCTAGATGCCGCTGCGGTGGACATACGACTATTAACGACCTCTTTTTTATGTGGCTACAGCATAGCATCGGCGCAACTGGGAGTGGAAAGAAAGAAGCAGGAATGAGGAGATGATTGAATTGTCGTGGGATCTGTTCGATTCATGTACCCACCGAATTCAGAACATGACCTGATCTGAAAACTTCCACGCTTGCACCTTCGCATCGATCTTCTCTCGTGCTGTTTGTAGATGTACGTGGCTTTATGTCCACTCTCAATGTCTATGTCTAGTGTTCAGTCGTCGCAGAATAGATGCTATATTTACAATATGTCGAAGAACACGCAAAAAACGCTACCGAGTCTTTCTGGAAAATGTCCCAACTCTTTCTTCTTTCCTAATCAACGTCAAATCTCCAACAGTCTACGCGCTGTAGAGTTTTGCCATGCTTGCTGCGCCCTTGGGCTCAATGAACAACGCCTCGGCCTCGCAGTACTTTACACCAGGCTCGCCGTCCTCAGTCAACTGCTCGATCCAGCCCTTGACCCACGCCTTGCGACCCTCAACCTTTGTCGTCTCGGCCTTGAGAACAACGTAGCTCCCTGCCGGACAAGGAGCGCGGTAATCGATCTTAAGACTCGCCGTCACGCCGACCTTGTTGGGCAGCGCCGGGAAACAGGCTCTTGCAAGTCCCTCGTCCAAAAGCGTCGCCAGAAGACCGCCATGCACAATCGTCGGGTGGCCGCAGAGGTCGGGACCCAGGTAGGAAATCTGCGTCAGGCGCGGCAACTCCTCGCTCTGGTGCGCCAGGCTGAGAGGCGGGACTTCGATCTTGCCCGGGCCCAGCAGCACGCCGCCCGTCAGGTTGTGCGGGCGCATGGCCTCGGGGATCTTGAGATGCGGGCGCGACTCGACGACGCCTTGCTCTGCGCGCAGGCGCGCCGCGAGAGGGTGTGTGAGGATGTGCGAGTTGATCTCGGCGGTTGCGGGCGAGGCGGGCTGGAAGAGGGTGAGGGTCTCGGCATCGGTGGGCGGGGCCAGGATGCCGTTGACGGCGTCTGCGGCGGGCGCGGCGGACATGATGAGGCCTGCTGTGAAGGAGAGGACGATGAGGGTGGTGGTGATGAAGGAGTCTGTGGCTTTGGCGCGGGACGAGCGGGGGGGTGGTGGGGTGGTGGGTAGAGGTAGAGGGACGGTGCTGGTCGGGGTTACGAGGACCGGTCGGTCGATTGGAGTGGTGGTGGTGTTGGTGCTTTGATTGCGGGCTGATAAGATAGAGGGGAAGGATGCTCGCGATTGGGAGGGGCGGTGGGTGATATAGGTGGCCACGCTACGACCAACTGTAGCAACAACACCGCCGCGCCGAACCGATGTCCACCGCCTCGCAGGAGACATGGTGGCCAGTGCCCGAGAAGTGGCCGGCAGGGTGAATGGAAGTGAGGTCGACGACGCCGACAGCACCCTTGGCGCAAGCATTGTTACGGCCGGAGAGGGCGGTGGGATAGAGAAATGGGAGGATGTCAGCTTTCCCGACGAATCCGGCTGAGTCGAGTCCGCTACTAAGGTATGGATCCCGGCTTGCGACTGTTGCCCAGAACTTTTTTTTTTTTTTGGAACGGCAGTGGAACGACTGGAAGAAGTGCTCGAACGATGAGGCGGCAGGCTGAAAGAAGTCCAGATGCCGAGGCTCGGAGGAACTTTAGGGAGAGAGAGTTATTTGGTGAGAAAGTCCTTCACTTCACTCAAACCCTAACCCTGGTCGTGTCTCAATGCTTCGCGTTTCCGTCCGTAGCGACCAATGAGTTCATGTGTCTTGGGCTCTCATTCGATGGTTGGAATATGCTGTCTGGTATCCAGCTTGCATCATTGGTTACATGTATGCAGGTATGGGGAGCAGGACTTTAAGCGCTCCGTCAAAGCTGGTGCGTTCAGAGACGACCAAGATCTGACAGGAGTGGTCCGCCATGTCGACGTTCGAGTGTAACGCGTCTATCGATTCAAGAACTGTTGTCTCGTACACCCCCATTCGATCGATAAACCATATGAATGTCGCTACAATTTAGAAACAAGGATCTTCTACGCCGATGATGACTATACATCCCACCACATGACCAACAACATCTACGAGTCGAAGCTATACCTCAGCCACTCGCCCACAGCCCGCAAGCTCTCCCATCTGACTGTCTCGTTCTCGTCCTGCATGAGAGCCATCACTCTAGCCTTGAGCCCAGCCTTCTCCAAAGTCGACCGCTTCTCGGGGCATTGCTTGACCAAGAACGCCACGTCGCTGCAACCGATTGCAAGGACCTGCTTGTCGCTCGACCAGTCTTTGCTCAGGATCTCAGCAAGCTTGCGCAAGTACGCGCCATTCTCGGTCGTGATGACACTCATCGCGTTCTCCTGCCAGAACTCGGCGTTCTTGTGCGGAGGCGACCAGCGGAGGTGGCCAGAGTCAAGCTCGTGAGTGTATGTTTCCAGGGTTGTGCGAGAGTTTGTGTATTCCTCGAGCAGGTTTGAGAGGTTGTCCAGGTCCTCTTGCAAATCTTGGTCGGCGAGCTGACGGGTCTTGAGGTTCTTGAGGGTTTCAGGCAGACGGACGGCGATGGCACCAGGGAGGAGAGTGTCTTTGTTGGCAGAGAGGATGTTGTTGAGGGTGCCAAGGATCATACGTGTGGTCTTCTCTTTGGGTGAGATGCGCAGCAGGGAGGTGTACAGGGGAATGATGTCGTGGTCTTCGTCGAGGCCGGCTCCCACAAGCTTGCCCTCAAAGCTCAGCTGCCAGATGACAAGTAGGATGTGGTAGAGAAGCTGTAGACCGACGCTGCCGCCAATCTTGACATTACTCTCCGCGACGCTGCGCGCGCTGGAGGCCGTGCCGCTACCGTTGTGAAGGGTGCTGTCTGAATCCTTGCCGCCAGTGGCCGAGCGCAGAACGTCCACCAGGGGCGCAAGAGTCTCTTGTCGCTGCTTCCAGAATAGCTGGCGTGACTTTTGTGTCCTGAGGAGAGCAGAGTACTCTTGACAGGCGATATCCTGGAGGTTCGAGTCCGACTGCTTGCTGAGCTGCGCAATATATGTGTATGTCTTTGGCAGAGCATCGTCGATTGCAGGGTTGGACTTGGGGTACGCCTGGAGAGCATGGCCGAGCAGGGTAGCGAGGAGAGCAGATGCAAGGAGAGGGATGGGGTCTTCGGGGCTGGGCGACTGCTTCAGCAGTGGGAGGAGAGGCTTGAAAGGTTCAGGGTGCTTGACGAGTGAATGGGTGAGATCGGGTATGTCTAAGCGAAAGTTAGTCCTGAGCAATCATCCGTTCACTGTAAAGGTATGCATACCGTCAACAAGGTCACCAGCGAGCACCAGCATGTACTGCAAGATATCCGTTCGTTTCGCGGCGCTCTCGAATATGCTCTTCACGTCGCCGCCGCCCAAAAGCAGCTGTGTGTAGGTCTTGACATCGCTCTCAATCGTCTGCTTGCGCTGCTCCTTGCGCACCTTGTCTATGGCCTTGATCTTCTTGAGGTCCTCCTCGGTGATTGTTTTGGCGCGGACAGCACCCTCCCAACTGATTGGCCGTGCGCGAATGTTGTTCTGGAGCGACGAGATGTAGGCAGGCGGGTCGAGAGACATGACTGCTGTGAACCGAAGGTGAGAAGGTGTGTGATGTGAATGAACTGCTGGCGAGGTCTGTTGCCTCGTTGCTATTTGGTCAGATCAGATGGAGTTGGTAGTGCTGCCGTCGTCTAGCTCCAGTCTCCAGTCGTCGAGACGAGCTGCGGATGATCTCACTGCTCTCGGACTGGACTTCGCGACGTGCCGTCCGTCTGCCGCTGAAACTTGCACCTTTCCATCCATCAATTAATATTCGCGACCGGCCTATCAAACGCCACGGGCCTGTTGCAAACAGTCCAACCTCACACTAACACACACAGCAGTACAGCAGAACTGCCGGTCACAATGACCTCGCTCAAAAGGTCCCATGCGACCACCACTCCGACCACGACACTGAGCAGCAAAACCTACCTGCGCACTCTCAGATCGGGAAAGGTCCAGAAAATTGTTCGCGAGCTCTATCTTCGCCAGGACATTCCATGCTCAAGTCAGCTCTGCACATCATGTCTTGAACAGCAGGCATCTGGATTTCACAAAAAGGCGGCGCCCTTCGTCCTCAGCGCAACGCCGGCCGCCACCAAGCAATTCCCCCAGGGCCACTACCTGGTCCCAGACACCAACGCATTCCTTAATGGAATGGATCTCTTCGAGGCCGAGGGCGCTTTCACGGATGTCATTGTCTTGCAGACTGTACTGGAAGAAGTCAAGAACAGGAGTTTGCCACTCTACCACCGTTTGATCGCATTGACAAAAAACGATGGCAAACGCTTCTACGTCTTCTTCAATGAATTCAGATTAGAAACCTACGTGCAGCGCGAGGCTGGCGAGACTATCAACGACCGCAACGACCGTACTATCCGCCGGGCTTGTGCTTGGTACAGCGAGCACCTGCAAGAAGCAGTCAATGGGCGTAAGAGCGCAAGATGTCCGGCAGTCGTGATGATCAGTGACGATCGCGACAACATCCGTAAAGGCAAAGCAGAAAATGTCACGGCACATCCTCTACGTGACTACGTGTCTCAGCTCCCGGAAGCCGACAAGCTGCTCGACATGATCCCAGAACGTTCTTCCACAAGGGATGGCAAGGCCGAGCTATTCTACCCAGACTACATGTCAATGAGTGCTATGCTCACGGGTGTGAAGGCGGGCACCCTCCACCAGGGTATCTTCAACGTCTCAACATACAACTATCTCGAGGGCAGCGTGCACGTTCCCGCATTCGATCGTCAACTCATCATCCAAGGAAGAGAAAACAGCAACCGTGCCGTCTCTGGTGATGTCGTGGTGGTAGAGGTCCTGCCGAAGAGCGAGTGGAAAGCGCCGTCTTCAAAGGTCATCGAAGAAGATGAGGTGAACAAGAACGAGAACGCCGACAATGAGGACGAGTCTGAGGGCATTGTCACTGAGCAAGAACGCCGTGCTCTTCAAGAGGAAGTCAAGAAGACTCACTCTGCTGGCTTGGAGAACCAGCCCAGACCAACGTGTCGGGTTGTGGGTATCGTCAAGCGTAACTGGCGACAGTACGTCGGCCACATCGACCGGGACTCCGTTCGTGGAGGTTCCAAGAACGGGCAAGCGCAGCAGACCGTCTTCCTCATCCCCATGGACAAGAAGGTACCGAAGATCAGGGTGCGCACCAGACAAGCGGCCAGTCTGCTTGGTAAACGTGTACTGGTTGCAGTCGACTCCTGGGGTCGTGATTCCCGTTACCCTGTCGGCCACTTCGTTCGTAGTCTGGGTGAGCTAGAGTCCAAAGGCGCTGAGACAGAAGCTTTGCTGCTGGAGTGGGACGTTCAGTTCAGACCATTCCCCAAGACTGTACTCGACTGTCTGCCAGCAGAAGGCCACGACTGGAAAGTACCTGCATCAACGGAAGATCCTGGTTGGCAAGGTCGTCGCGATCTACGGGACAAGATTGTCTGCTCTATCGATCCCCCAGGCGCCAAAGATCTCGATGATGCTTTACACGCGAAGAAGCTCCCCAACGGTAACTTCGAGGTTGGTGTCCATATTGCAGACGTCTCCAACTTCGTCAGACCCAACAACGCCATGGACAAAGAGGCTTCTCTACGAGGAACGACGGTCTACCTTGTAGACAAGCGCATTGACATGCTACCTCATCTGCTCGGTACTGACCTTTGCTCCCTAAAACCTTACGTCGAGCGCTTTGCCTTCAGTGTCATCTGGGAGCTCGACCCGGACGCAAACATCGTGAAAGCAGACTACACGAAGAGTGTGATTCGCAGTCGCGAGGCTTTCACGTACGAAGCTGCACAACTTCGCATTGACGACGCCTCGCAGCAAGATGAGCTGACCGAAGGCATGCGCCATCTCATGATGCTCTCCAAAAAACTCCGCGCTGCGCGTATGGCGGCTGGTGCCCTCAATCTGGCATCACCTGAAGTCCGCGTTGAAGCTGAGAGTGAGACTGCGGATCCTATCGACGTGAAGGTGAAAGAGTCTCTGGACACAAACTCGCTTGTCGAAGAGTTCATGCTTCTCGCCAACATCTCCGTTGCCTCCAAGATTAACGACGCATTCCCCCAAACAGCCCTGCTCCGTCGCCACGCTCCTCCACCAAAGACCAACTTCGAAGAACTCTCCAACCAGCTCAAGGTCAAGAAGGGTATGGAGCTTCGTACCGACTCCTCCAAAGCGCTCGCCGACAGCCTCGACGAGTGCGTCGAGCCCAACAACCCATTCTTCAACACGCTCGTCCGCATTCTGGCCACGCGCTGCATGATGAGCGCCGAGTACTTCTGCGCGGGCACGCTCTCACCGCCGGAATTCCGCCACTACGGCCTGGCGTCCGAAATCTACACCCACTTCACATCGCCCATCCGCCGCTACGCAGATCTGGAAGTGCACCGCCAGCTCGCAGCCGCCATCGATTACGAGCCCCTCGACGCCAGCCTGCAGTCGCGCAACAAGCTCGAGGGCGTCTGCCGCAACATCAACTTCCGCCATCGCAACGCGCAGCAGGCGGGCCGTGCCTCGGTCGAGTTCTACGTCGGCCAGGCGCTCAAGGGCCGCGTGATCGAGGAGGATGGCTTCGTGATGCGGATCTTCAGCAACGGATTTGTTGTCTTCGTCCCTAGGTTCGGCATCGAGGGTTTGATCAGGTTGAAGGATTTGACGGGCTCTGAGCGTGATGAGGTCGATGGCGTTTTCGATCAGGCCGAGTATAGGCTTGAGTTTGACGCCGCAGGCAAGGGCAAGAGGGCGGTGGAGCTGTTCCAGAAGGTCAAGGTTAGGATTGAAGATGAGTTGGAGGTTAGTACTGGCAAGAGGAAGATCAAGTTGAATCTTATCTAGACGGGTGGGGATGGGTAGATGGATAGATGATTGTCTTTCTTTTTGCATATACACATAGCTATCGACTGAGCATGACTGTCGTCGTGCTAAACTCTTTCATCAAGTCGTTCGCTCTTTTATTTCGCGATGTTTGCTCGCCGGAGATGCCTTTTCAGACATGAAACAGTATGAAAACGTTCTGGAAATATCAAAAGGATTGAGGGATGTCCTGCCTTTGCTGCCATGACACGCCAAGAGTGCATTTCTGCTTCTGCATTCTCTTCGTCCGCACTTCACCTCTCAGAGGACAAATGAAACGGAACAGACTACCTAGGTACCGCCAACGTTGACCAAATCTGTCGCAGTTCGTTTTCTCCAAGAGCTCACCTCTCACTTCAACATCAAAACGACCACGATGGCTCCAAGGCTGTGATGGGCCGAATCTTCCTACCCGTAGTGGCCCACACAGACCGTTGGAGGCTCCGCGGATCTATTGGCGGACCGGCAAGGCGGATGGTGCGGTTAAAGATGGGCGGATGGGCACGTCCTCTTGTCCTAACTAGCATGTGCTAGCTCCTTGAGACGGGTTTTTAGATTGCAGAAAGTGCTGAAGGGTCTCTTCTAGGCGCAGAAGGCATGCATGTGATCGGCCGGAGGCAGCTGCACAGCTGGGTTCATGTGTGGTCGGTTAGTCGTGGTCTTCACCACGGCAGATTTGGATGGTCGGTGCTGTTATCGTCGTCGGTGGCGGTAAGGTGTGAGTAAGAAAGTATGGATTAATGCCTTCCCTTCCAGAAGGCTGACGAGGCCTACAGTAGTAGAGAGACAGGTCGGTGGAGGAGACATGTGATAAGGCACGCGGCCTCTACCAAAGGAAAACCCACATCCCTCGGCGCTATGCAGTGCAGTAAGTTACATTGATCGTGTGTGTGCTTTGCTGGCGTTTGGCTCTGGCTCTCGCTTGCCCCTCAGACGACCATGTCACTACTTTCGCGGCGCCCCTTTCCTTTCCCTTTCACTTTCCCTTCCTGAGTGGTAGTCTCTTCTCACCCGACCGAGCCCTTTCTGGCCAGGCACGCACCCGTATAAACTTGTAGTACTACTTCATGTCCAATTGTTAATCGTTAATATTGCTGCTGCTGCTGCCACCCACCGAAGGTGCTGCCTACCTTAATTCTTCTGTTGTCGTCGCCGTCGATCACGTGTAAGTACTATACCTACCCACCTATCTACCTTGCCTACCAATGGCCGGCCTTCTTGTCCTGCCTGCCCCTCACCTCTCAGCCCCTCACCACCTCTCCTCTCCTCTCCTCGTCTCTCCGATCGATGCGGGTCTTTGCCCTTCAGCCTTCTATTATGCGACGGCGCACTTCACAAGCGAGCGAGGCCTGCACGTGAGTGGTGCAGTCTGGCAGTCCTCTCCATCGCTTCCTCTATCTCTTCCTCCTCCTCCTCCTCTTCCTCCTCCTCTCACTCTTCCTCTCATACACTTTCCCTCTACTCTCAATCCACTCACACCGCTTTTCTGTGCGACTTCCGCTTAATCACCCGTCCTCTGCTCGCAGAAGCTAGGATGCTAACTGCACTTTCAATTGAACACTACAGTTTCTCGACCTTCACCACCTTGCTCTACCGCCCGCCCTGCGGAGGAATCGCCCTAGATGTCTACAACTACTCATGAAGACAACGACGTTGGCCGCACCGATTCGCCGGTCGATGCCCTATACACCATCCCATATATCCCTCAATGCTACGACAATAACTGTCCCGACGAGTCAGCTCTCCGCCTAGTCCAAACATATGCCCCGGAGCAGTGGAAAGACACCAACGGCACGATCAAGTTCAAGCGTTTCACCGAAGGCATCACAAACACCCTCACAAAAGCCACGATTGAATTCCCAGGCAACACAGCTTCGGATGTTGAAAAGAGCGCTATCTTGATAAGAGCATACGGCAAAGGGACAGATGTACTGATCGACAGACAGAGGGAGCTCAACTCTCACACACTGCTGGCTAGCAGAGGTCTCGCCCCGGCTCTTTTGGCACGGTTCGAGAATGGCTTAATGTACAAATTTGTGGAGGGAGATGTATGCTCTCCCGAGGACCTGAGAAAGCCAGAGGTCTACCAGCAGGTTGCGAAACATTTGGGAGAATGGCACGGCTCGCTGCCTATATCCGCGATCAGCTCGTACCCTCAAATGAATGGGAAGACTCCGGGTCAAAAGAGTGCCCAAGCTACGGATAAACAGCCTACGCCCACTCCAAACACTTGGACTGTGGTCTCCCAGTGGCTCGAAGCGCTACCCACAGACACTCCAGAGAAAACCCAAAGACGAGACAACTTGCGCACCGAGTTCGAGTCGATTGTCGCCAAGTTCTCCGACGTCCCTGGCCTCTTCGGCAAATCCTACGTCTTCTCGCACTGCGACCTACTTTCCGGCAATGTTATCGTCCAGCGCCCTTGCGGCGAACCCAAGAACAGCTGCTCGCACCCAGTTGCTTTCATCGACTACGAATACACCACCCCTTCACCCGCCGCCTTTGACATCGCAAATCACTTCGCCGAATGGGCCGGTTTCGAGTGCGACCACGCCGCTGTGCCCACCAAGTCCCAGCGCCGCGACTTCCTCCGCCACTACGTCACAAGCTTCTACGACAACGCCATTTCAGAGACCGGCAACGTAGCGATGGAGATCGACTTGCGTGCCGCCATTGACCAACTCTACGACCAGATCGATTTTTTCCGTGGCGTGCCTGGATTCTACTGGGGCGTTTGGGCATTGATTCAGGCCGAAATTTCGCAGATCGACTTCGACTACGCTTCGTATGCTGAGATCCGTCTTGGCGAGTACTGGTCGTGGAAAGCGGAGGTGGACGGCTCTCGGGCGGAGAAGGGCGAGGAGATGCCCTTGCGCGAAAGACGTTGGGCTGAGGAGTGAGCGACGAGCAATGGACTTTGGACACGATTCGGATGGAGTCAAGTCTTTTCGCTGATTTGTGTCGCTATGGTTGGCGGTAGTGGTAATGGAAGCTGGGACGACGACGCGCTGGCCGCGGTTTCAACAGCGTGGACCCTTTTGCGTACTTTTAGCCTGACTGCTTTGTATGCATGTGCGCAAGGTGGAAGGAACATCTTGAGCACCACGGCATTGGAGCGGGTGTGGGTACGCAAGGGAAACAATCAGCTGTTGTGATACAAAATACGACTCTTGATGAGGCATAGAAAAGCCAGGAGAAGGGCAACGGATGGATGAAAGGAGGCAGGAAGGAAGGCAGGCACTTTGGGAAGGAAACTTTTTGTGTAGAAAGAGGGAGAGAGGGCAAGCGACGGCTGTTTATTTTCTTCTTCCTTCTTCTCTTTCTCTCGTACTCCGTTTGAGGAATACTCGACTTTGTTCTGGCGCAGCAGAAGACCTTCTTTCCTTCCCTTTTGGGCATCTACCAATCCCATTCTTGAGACAGGGACAATCGGTCCGCTGAGAAAAAGCATGAAGCATACTTGTATCGTTCTCTTATCGAAGAAAAAGAAAAGATTCACGGGTGTACATAAGTTACTACGAGAGAAATTATCCAATTATCCATTCTTTCCCTCGTTCGTCCAGTCTGTTCAGAATTCATCGATCCCCCATTCGAATCATTCCTATTCTTGCGTCGAAGTTGGCTATTTCGTTCCTCGATTGTTCTTGCGTCGTTCTCTTCACGGGGGGCTGTCGGTGTTGGCACGATGCTTTGGTGGGTTCACTTGGTGAATTTCGATCAATCCGAGTGCTGAAAGACATCGACGAGAGAGGCGATACGAGATAGAGAGAGGGAGCGAGAGGGTGTGAAGGGATAGATCGTCCTTAACGAAAAATTTCGATCGCGTTGTGGTGCTATCTTATTGCTACATGTAAACCGAACCCGAAACGAACCCGAGCCACTTCGCATTTCTCGCGAACCATTGGAAAGGGTCCTATTGTCCCACGACTTCCGACTTCTTCTCATCTGTTTCACACACTCCCTATCTGGCGGGGAAGACTAATCATTGCCCTCTCATTGGATCTTACGAGTCCTTCGCATTGTTCGCGAGCATGGAATAGCGCGTCGCGATCATACCGGCTTTTGTTTACTGGTTGGCATAGTTGCTTATGTGGAACGGTAGGGATGGTATGATGTCGTACTCCTTCGCATTACGGAGCAACGTACGTCGGGGCCGTGTGTTCTTCCTGACGAATAGGCCGCAGTGGGTTATAAGAGAGGACACTTCGCTGGTGAGATGATTGTCGTCTTTCACGCTGTGTCTTCCATTCACTTCGAGACTGCAACATCCACACACCCTTCCCATTCATCAATCATGACTTGCAGGAACATCGTGCTCCAGCTGGCCACTGTACTTCCACTCATATCCACCAGCCTTGCGCTTGGCTTCTCTCAGCAACAGAGCTTGGAGCCCGGCCAATGGCACCCTGCTTTGGACAGCGATGGTACAAAAGGATTCGATGTCGAGCTTCTTGCCTCACGAAGTACTGACTTGGCTACAGCACGCGGCCCATGTCCGATGATGAACACTCTAGCGAACCACGGCTTCCTTCATCGCGATGGGTTGAACCTGACCGAGGATGTCGTGATAAATGCGTTGAAAGACGGCCTCAACTTCGACAAGTCGTTGTCGGAGACGATGTTCAAGATGGCTTTGCCCGCCAATCCAGATCCGAACGCGACTTGGTTCACTCTGTAAGTTGCGTGAGAGGGACGACTGGGAACATTATCATCGTCAGAATGAATGTGAAAGTCAACTGACAAAGTCGTCAACAGCGATCAACTCAACCGCCACAACGTCCTCGAACACGACGCCAGCCTCAGGTATGTCCATTACCATCGACAAAACGTGTCATCGAACATCAGCATGAACGGCTTTCACTAACTCTCCACTCCCCCCTCCCAGCCGCCTAGACGCCTACTACGGCAACAACCACCTCTTCAACCCCTCGACCTTCGCCTCGTCCAAAGCTTTCTGGACCACCAGCCTGCTCTCCGCCCAACAGCTCGCCAACAGTAAGCTCGCCCGCCAAATCGACTCTCGCGCATACAACCCGACCTACACTTTCACCGCCATCATGGAGCAGTTCAGCCTGGGAGAACTCGCGGCGCCGATAATTGCTTTCGGAGACTCGGAAGCGGGAACGGCGGACCGGGCGTTGGTTGAGTACTTTTTTGGTGAGTTTGGTCTTATCTTGCGTCAGCGTGGACGGGAGCGGCGTCGATTTAGAGTGCTTGATTGGTACTGACTCGACGGATCTGACAGAGAACGAACGCCTCCCCACTTCTCTCGGCTGGAGCAAGAAGAATGGCACCGTCACTCTCAGTGACATCTTGAAGGCTGTCGAGCATATTCGAAACGCGACTAATCTCATTACTGGGGATGTTGGGGAGGCGGAGACGAAGGGGCGGGATGGTAAGCGTGCGGTCCGAGGATTGCATTTTGGCGGTCGGGATCTCTAGAAAGATGAGAAACAGAGGGGAGTTGGAGGTGAAGAAGTATGTTGCCTCCTTTTGCGCCGAGTCGAGATACAGAGTCGGCCGTTGATTTTTCTGGGATCGATCGGCTAGGGGGATCGGAAGTTTAAGAGTCCAAGACGACGACGACGACGATAACCACTACGTCTATACAGATTACGCACGGTCGTTGAATAAAACGAGCCATAGCTACCAGAATCCCCAAACACCGGTTCTCGATTGCCATGCCCAACTCAGTGGTGACTCGTAGCGAACTCCGTGATGGTCCAGCGGATAGTTCTGAGTGGGAATCTCCATGTCTTTGAGTTCACCGAGCTACTTGGGCATCCTCTCAACGACAACTATACCTAGACTCTGACAGATGATGTCCAATAGCATCTCGAAAACGAGCGAGTACCGTCGGAATGGCAAGCTGGGAGATCATCATACCAGAGAGGATTGTAGCTGATGTTTAATGTATGGTGTTGGACATGAGCCCTTGAACATATAGAGATTTTTGCATATGAAAATCAGCTCGATCATGCTCTCAATGGTAGTTGGTATCGAGTCCTGTGTCAATGCACCAGATAGCAGTGTGTTCAAAAATTGACGAATCAGTGAAATATTCGACGTCCATCCCCAGTCTCTCACTGGTGGGGGCAACTCTCAGGACAATGCAACACGATAGCACCGCACCCGACATCTGCACATCAGCACAACATCCCCAGACTCACCCTCATCTTCAAGCCCAAGTAAAAGAGATCTCACAAATCCTTCGGCGGCCTCGTCATCACAGTAGCCGTATCCCCATTGATAGTCTTCAAAACCTTCCCCAACCCTCCATGGCTGTAGTCCTTCTCATTCCACTGATCCTTGTGATAGCGCACCCTCTCGCCCGGCCCCTCCCCATCCTCCTCGACCGCCTTCTCAAGACTGAGAGTAACGAAATGGTTGACGTCGAAAGTTCTGGGAGACAGCCGCGGAGTCCAGGCTCGCTTCATCTTGAAAACGATCGCGGCTGGGATGTCCGAGTTGGGGGACGCTTGGGTGGAAGAGACGACTTGCACGCTTTTGGTGCTGCTGCTCTTCATCACAACGGGGATTCCCCACCACTGGCCGGCCACTTTGAACCTTGTGTCGCAGTCTAGAGGCGTTGATGAAAGGATCTCTGTTAGCCTTTTCTGATCGATTGATGGAAATCGGTTCGCATCGAATTGGATCGATTTCAGTGGAGATAGATGAATGAAAAATCACTTACAAGACGCAATATCGTCGTACACCGCCTTCTTCGCATACACCCTCATATCCTGCGCGCCGGTGGAGCCCTCGTCGTTGGTTCCGGAACCGGAGTATAGTCTCACGATCGAGTCTACAATGTGTTGGCGTTCGGGGGAAAGTTGGATCGAAGCCGAGGCATTGGGCTCGTAGTCTTCGTTCAGCGGGGCTTTTGTTGCTTCGGCGGGACGGGACTCATGATTGGCAGGCTGTTCTTGTTGTTGTCGCTCGCGGAGTTCGTAGGTTTGGGGGACGTTTGGGTCGAGAGGCTGGTGGGCTGTTTCGCGGAGTTCGGAGGCGGAGGGCATTTTTTTTTGTTGATTGTGTTGGCGTTTGGTATGGCTGGGCTTTTTTTTTTTCTTGGTGGATGGAATGATTGATGGAGTGACGCTTATGGGATTACAGATGCTTGAAGAAGCTACATGTGTTCGTGTCTTACGAAAGGGCGGTTTTTTGTTCATGTCTATTCTAGCCGTTACACATCAACGTCATCTCGACATCGATGACTTTGATGCGAGATCGCTGTGGAGTCGTCTGTTTCAAAGCCCGCAAGAAAGAGTCAAAAGCCGATCGAGCTCTTGTATATCAATTGCTTTCTCCTGTTCTGAAATAGCGATGTATGTCTTTCCATAGACCCGTCAATCAATGCCATCAGGCTTCGTCGACGAACGATTGGTTATTGAGGCTCTCAGATCATGAGATTAATAATGCTTCATGCTGATGATTCCCTGCCAGGGTTAGTGTTGGGGTTCTGACTAGGCATTGCAACTATGGAAACCACGATTCACACTTGATTCTGTGGTTTTGGTCGACCGGGGCTGATCCGTGCTGCTAAGATATGGCCTCTGAGATCACTAGCAGGGAAAATGAAGCATCTCACAAGATCTGTTACTCCCGGTGGCGCCAGATGATCAGGACAGACTGGGGTTGTGAGGTAGTACGTTTTGACTCCGGCATTTGATCTATTCTCTAGGTAGTCAGTCCAGAGTCGATGAACAAGATGCAGTATCATCGATGGTTCGGTCGACAAGGTCCTCGTCAATTCATCTATCAATACGCAACGATGATTAGTATCTGTGAACATCGCTCTGTTTCTTTCAAAACCAACCGCTCCCACCAAGCACCCAACCATTCAATTACACTAAGTCGCATTAGCGATCTCCAAAACCCTCCGCGCGGCCTCCTCAAACCCATCAAATGCTTCCAGCCCCAAGCCGCTCTCCGCAATAATCCTCTGTCCAACCTCCTCATTCGTGCCTCTAATCCTCACTACCACAGGCACACCCCTCATATCCACCTCTTTGAAAGCGAGCAGAATCCCTTCGGCAATCATCCCGCCGTCTGTGAGACCGCCAAAGATGTTGACGAAGATGACTTTGACGCGTGGGTCGCGAAGGATCAGTTCGAAAGACTTCTTGACGGTCGCAGACGTGGCTTTCCCGCCTGTGTCGAGGAAGTTGGAGGCTAGACCGCCGAGGCTACCACCTTTACTGCCGTAGAGCTGAAGGGCGTCGATGGTGTTCATCGCGAGGCCAGCGCCGTTGACCAGCGTTCCGATGTTGGCTGCTGGGTTGTCGGGATGTAAGCGCACATAAACGATCCCGTCCGCTTCGGCTTCGACCTCGTCCTGGTCTTCTGTGGCGCGTTGGCGGAGAGTCGAGATGTCTTGTTGGCGGTTGGCGGATTTGAAGGCTGAGTCGTCGAACTGAAGGTGGAGGGAAGTAGTGTGCAGAAGGAGGTTTCCATTGCCTTTAGGAGAGACGGAGACCGCGCCGCCGAGAGTTATTGCCTCCTTTTCGGTGTGCATCTTGCTGAGAGCGGTTAAAAGGGCAGTGGCCTGGGCGAGGGCTGCTGGTGGGGCGGCGTCGAGTTGAGCATGGGCGAGGGCTGCACTGAGAGTTTCTTTCGATGGTCCGTCGAGATAAGAGTAAGGAAAGAGTTTGACGCGGTGACGGAGTTGTAAGGAATCGGATGTCGGGGCTGTGGCGAGAGCAGGTTGGCGTGCGGTGCGGTCGATTGTTACGGACAGGTAGGAGGAGTTGGTTTTGGGGGCGTCATCTTGCGTTATGGAGAGGCCTTCGATTGGGGAGATGTATGGTTCGAGGACGCCAGGTGCCTGGTTGGGCTTGAGAATAAGATTACGCTTTTGGTACGTGGCTTGCCTTGCCCGTCGTTGCATCTCGGCTAGCGGTCGTCTGGTCGATGTATGGTATCCGCGCTTCTGCTGTGCGGCGTCTTGGATGATCTTGTTGGGGTCTCTGCCGGATTGACTGAGAAGCGTCTTCATCACCTTGCCGAACTTTTCGGGATGGTCGACCATCGTGACTCCCACGTCTTGCAATATCTTGAGCTTCTCCGTTGCAGTCTTCTCTCCTGTTCCAGTCCAGGCTCCGGCATGTCCCATGATTCTGCCCGCAGGGGCGTGAACGCCACCCAGGATCGCAGCAATTGGCTTGGGGTTCTTCACTCTCTTCCTGTAGTCTCTGATCCATTCGGCAGCGTCGACCTCAGCCCATCCACCCAGTTCTCCGATGAGAATGATTCCTTCGGTCTCGGGATCCTGCTCGAACACCTTGAGAGAGTCGACAAGGTTTGTGCCCGCCACAATGTCTCCGCCCATGCCAATGCATAGACTTTGACCAAGGCCAGCTCGCGTGACAGACGCCACTGCCTCGTAGGACAGTGTTCCTGATTTCGCGGCGATTCCTACATGGCCTGGCGCGAATGTAGGCAAGGGTTGGAATCCGATTCGGCAGTTGCCTATGGGTGCAATGATACCCGGGGCATTTGCGCCGACTAAGCGTGATTTAGATTGAGTTTTTAGTATGCTGGTCACCTGTGTCGAGTGTCAACGTCTCAAGTCTATATTCGCGGGCAATTTCGACTGACTCTCAGGATATCGTGCAAGGGAATGTGTTCGGCAACAGCAACGATCAGTGGGATTTCCGCCTCAATGGCATCCTCAATGGCTTTACCGCAATGAGGCGCCGCAACAAAGACAGCAGTAGCATCGGGTTTTAGCTGTTCTTTTGCTTTCCTCAGGTCGGGTAGTAGAGGAAGACCAAGATGTTCTCCTTCCTTGCCTGGAGTAACTCCGCCTACAATGTTGGTGCCATAAGCTAGACTGTCTTTGGCATTGCCTGTAGCGACACGCCCGGTGAAGCCTTGGTAGATGACACGAGTATGCTTGCCAATCCGAAGATTTTGAACAGTGTCTTCGTAAGATTGAAGAGCTCTATAGGTCGAGAAGGGCCGTGATGATGTGCCACGATGTACTTGTAGTGTTGCCCGTGTGAAAGCCGGGCTGCTTCTCATCGCAGCCATTGCAGGCCAAGTGGGATGAATTGACTGTAAGAGAGAATGAACGTTCCAGGACGGCTGTGAAAGACTGATTGGTGTTATTTGTACCATTTCATGGGCGAAACAGCAGACGATGCGCTATGCCTCGGGAATAAGCCATGACGATCGCCGACTTCGGGTGATGATACGAGGCTCTTGTCCAGAGTTGTCGTAAGGCTATACCTCTACGCGTGATATTGCTTGGTATCATCGCAGGAATGCATGTAGCCAATGAATATGACCGCCGTCGATTGAAAAGTGAAGTCATGTCAAAGTCGTATCGTGAATGTACCTTTTTTTGATTCATGCATTTCTTGAAGCTCTCGTCTGACGTCGGCAGGCGGAAAAAGCCACAGCCACAACACCTCAGCTCTCTCCACAGTATTTGACATCGGCCGCCGTGCCATCCTTGCTTCACCAGTGTTCGAGACCGCCGTCTATATACATCGCACGCGTGTCGCCAAAAATGTCCTACTATTTAAGAATGTCACGTCGTGTCTGAATGTAGTTGATAATACCTAGTTGTAGCCAATCTAACCACTTTAGCCACCCAATCCTCCTCCACACACACTCCTCGCCAACATGACCTCCACATCCGTCTCGGCTTCCGCCCTGCAATCCTCCCTCGACAAGCTCACCATCTCTCCCGAAGCACACGAACCCACAATCCTTACAAACCCCATAGCCAACTCAACATTGGCATCATACAAAGACGACACTACAAGGTCCGCTCCACCGCTGGCAAAACCAATCCAATCCACATCGACGCCCAGCCCTCCTCCTCCAACCCCAGCATCGCCAACAATCAGGACAAAAGCCACAGCCTCGAACTCGCCCTACCAAACAGTACCACCCTACGGCATGAACGGATCCGTAGACGGCACTGCCACCGGCGCTGGTCGGAGCAGCACACCAACGGGACGCAGCGGTGCCGCAGATCCCGACAAGCGACCAGAGAAGACAACCTCGACGGCCGCACGCTTGATCGCCGCAGGACTAGGTCAGCGACCGCCCAAACGCACAGAGGAAGAGCGAAAGTACGACCAGGCAATGAGGGTGCAGGAGAAGAAGAAGCGGGATGCCGTCAAGGCGGAGGAGCAGAAGAAGAAGGACGATTTGGAAAAGGCGAAGAAGAGCATCTGGGAAGATTAACGGAATTAGGAGGGACTGAATGTTGTTGTTTCTTCGGCGCAGGAAAGAGGGGGATGTTTGGCGTTTGGTATAGGTGGAATTAAACAGTAGCAATGTTGGATTTCTGTTGTACGAGTATCACGGGGTCGAGCGACTAGGAGATGCCCGACCGTCACGCATCCTATAGCCAAATATTGGCAAAACAAGCACATACGACCATAGGTCAGTGAGAACTGGGCATCCCGTCCGCTCTGCCATACATAAGCACTGAACCGGGCGACTAGTACTAGAGTGGGTGACCATCTGGGAATCCCGCCTGTTGTATGTTTTTGTGAAATCCTTTTTGCTCCTGCGATACTTTTGCTAGTCCAATGTGATCTCTTTTGCTAGCTCGGCGAGTAGGCATAGGTTAGAGGAGAGAAAGAGAGAAATTGTCATCCGCAAAACAATTCATAACGTCGATCCGGATGTGTTGGGTAGTGGAGATTCCAAGATTCTTGTGACTGTAGTAGTCAAGAAGGAATTGAAATGAAAGAGAGGAAGCCTCGGAAGCCTTGGAACAAGGAGTTGTCAAGTCGGAGTGTTCGTCTTGTTGTGGGTAAAGCATTTTCGCCGAAGACCAACTCGACCGGACGGTGGATTAGGTACTGGACCATACCCAAGACAAACGCTAGCTAGCTAGCAGAAGGGATCCCTTCTGCTAGCTGAACCGAAGGAAAAGATGAAGGGAAGATGGATGCACAGTAGTCATCCTTTCACATCTTGATTGATTGATGGAGGAGGAGGAAGCGGTTCAGGGAAAGAGAAAGCCATCAATTGCCGAGTCGAGGACTACAGATCCACTTTCAGGACAAGGATCGCCATCTTATTGGCTCACCACTTCCAAGTTAAGCAAAGAGCACTCACGTACTTCACGCCTTTTGCTAACATCATGCCATCTGGACGTTCTAATGTACTGAATGACCACGCTCGAGACATCACTCCCAGCACACTCGGACAGGAAACCCACGGAATGGATGCATTACAAGTCATAAAAGGATCGTATTCATCAGTGCCTATAACACTCATCACTCATGGTTCTAGCAGTTACACGGGCAGATAGGCGTTCCGCCACGATCTCCCTGGGCCTTTCCCACTGTGGCCATACCCTGAATTTCTTCCATGTTCCTCCCACGCAAAGCCAGCTGCCAGCTATCATCAGCCCAGCCCGGTCCGGCCTAAGTAGAAAAGCTCACTCGCCACCGAAGTGAACGACAGTGACGAGCGAAACAAAAGAACAAAAGCAGGGCAGGCAGGCAGCTTTGCGTCGTTTCCCAATTCTGACCGGCCGGCCATTTACATCAAGGGCTCGTCGCCACCCTTGCTGCCCTTCTTCTTCTTCTTGCTCTCGCCCGCGGGGCGCTCGCCCGTCTTCATCTGGTGCACGATGAAGCGCGTGTAGCACTCTTCGCGGTCCCATTCGAAGCCCTTGAGGTAGGGGTCTGTGAGCTCATCGTCGGCCTTGAAGAAAGAAGAAATGTCAGTCAAGTCGGATTCCCAAAAATATCAAGGTGGATGGATGGATGGATAGGCAGGCAAGTGGCGAAAGAAAGGGAAAGACACGCACCTTCTTCTTGAACTGCTTGTAGATGGCGTCTAGCGCATCCTTGATGGTGACGCCACGGAGGTTGCGTGCGGTGACGGTCAGGCCCAGGGGGAAGGCGAGGTCGATGCGCTTGAGAGGCGGGGTGGTGAGCATCTTCTTGAGCATTTCTTTGTCTTCGACCGTTGATGGTGAGGCGTTGAGCTTCCTGGAGGTTGATGAGTCAGCAGATATCACATGGTGATGCAGACAGGACAGGACAGGACAGGACAGGACAGCTGAAGGTCACGCCACCCAAAGTGAAGCGCCGTCAAGACGATGATGCGTTCACAAGCATGGCATGATGAGCTGATGAGGACAGGCAATGAATGCAGACTTACCAATTGAGCTTCTGAGTCTCTGGGGCAATGTGAATGTCGGTGTTCTCCTTCTCTGCTCACAATGTCAGTTCGGCCCTGTTCCGGCACATCCGAAGGAATGCTGTGCTGTGCTGTGGCGGGCAAGCTTGCAACTCACCGAGATCATTGATGTTGAAGACGCCGCTGACGGTACTGCTCGTCCTGCGGTGTCTGATCTTGCTCTCTGATGGCGAGGCCGGGGTGTCGTCGACGGCCGAGTCGACCTTGCTGAGGGGCTGGGTGATTTCGATGGCTGCAGACATGGTTGGAGCGAAGTAGTGAAGCGGTTTAATTTGGTGAGTGAGGATTGGTGTTGCTGGGGTTGATGGAACAGGTTGGAGGTGAGTAGTTCAGGTACAACACAGGACTTGGATGAGAAGAGTGTGTTGAAGGAGAAGAAAGAAGGAAGCAGGTCGAGCAAGAAGAAGATCAAAGGTCAATGATCACGCATCAGGCCAAAGCTCGCATGCTCTCGTTGCTTGCTTGTCGCAAGACAACCCCACCTTGCCCTCGTGACTGATGACTGATGATCCATGCCTACTGCGGGCCGGCCGCGTCGTCGTCGTTCGTACCTGCCTGCGATTGCTTTGCCTTGGTGTATAAGCGTGTTTCAACATAGACGCCGAACCCCGATGACCACAACAACAACATTCACTTCGCTTGATGCATTCCTGTCAATCATTGATAGAACAGCATCGTCAGCTACGAGGAAGAACTGCTGCCATTAGCCATCAATCAAAGATGAGCTCTCCATCACTCCCAGAGCTCAGCTTGCATTGGCAAAAACCGGTACGGTACCGCTTCCATAAAGCGATCGGTACATGTATCGCGTGACCATTCAAACTGCTTCACAATTTAAGCTCAACGCTAGCCCCCGCACCCCGCACTTTCCCATGAGTGAGCTCTGAGCTCGGTCACGATGATGGTGAATGCTGATGTGAGATCGCGAGACATCAACTATGCAATGGTATGGCATGCGTATGATGGTAAGAAGCAGTGCGTAGAGCTCGAGACGCGAAACGCATGCTTAATTATGACTTCCGTGCCAGCTACAACCTCCTAAAAGCATGGGGCTGAGAGGAGACAAGAGCTCCTCTCGCGATCGTCAGGTACACCAAGCCACTCTAGTCCAGTCCAGAGCCCAGCTTTCGCAGCTCTCCTAGATTGTCCACGCACCTGACCAAGCACCCAATACTTTCAGGCGGGCTCCGAGACCTGCTTTGCTGCCGGCGGCGGGGGTTGTGATATCCGGGTTTCCGCCGCCGGGTGGCGGCGATGTATGGGAACCATGCTTTTTCTCTCCAACTTGAGATGTAATCAATGGCGGCAGGGAACGGCCGGTCGGGGAACTGCGAAACAGTGTGATGGCGCATTCTGCGCTCACGAGACCATCATTGAGAGTAAGAGCCCCACCAGTTCTGCCGTAATCTAGATTTTTGCGAGACTGCTAGCTAGATACAGTAGCTATTTCAAAAAGAAGGAGGGAGAGGGGTATCATCAAAACATCCGCGCATATAGGGGAAATGCATGCCTCGATGGTAGTCAATGGACACGCCATCGTTTAGATCAAACTTTGATACTTGTCCAGCCCGGTCTTTTGCCCTGCCGCTTGCTGCTTCTGCTGCTGCTGCTGCTGCTGCTGGGAAGCCATACCTCCGAAACCAGATTGCGGACTCATCGGCGGCGGCGGGATGTTGAAAGATCCCAGAGCTGACGGTGGTGCGGGTTTCTGGCTGCTCCAGGGTGATGAACTGGAGTTGTACACAGCGGAGGACCAGTCGATGGTTGAGGCTGGTGTGCTGGCGATCGTGGCAGGGGGTTGCGCTGGTCGATATGGCATGGCAGAAGAGGTGGAAGGCTGAAGGGGTTGGGACCATTGGCTTGCCGGTGTCAATGTGGCGAAGGAAGACAACGTGTGGTCGGGCGTGACGGTTCTCGACGCCTGGTTTTGCATGGCTGGGCGCAGGGCGTTCATGGAAGACATCGGAGCTGGCTGGGGGGTCTGCCAGGAGAAAGATGGCGTGGCTGCAGTCGTCCTGGCAGGCGCTGTTGTGTTGCTACTTCTCGATGGTTGGGGTGCTGCCCAATCGTTCATAAGATCACCGTTTCCATTTGCAGCTGGTTTGCGACCGGACACCAACGTCTCGAAATCGGTCTCCTCTCCGTTCGAGAAGCCGCCGTTGCCGGAAGATGCAACACCAGAGCGCGCGACGGCAGCTCTCGAGCCCATTGCGTTACCGGTACTCGAACTGCCCATCTCCTGCAACTTCCTCGTCTGCTCACGCTCAATCCTCCCAGAAAGAGTCTTGATCAGAGACATGAAAGCCTGGAATTGCTGCAGGTTCAACAACGGCCCCAAACTAAACGTCCACAGCAAAGGCAATACCTCCATAGCTAGGAAGTCGGTATCCGCAACCTCACCGACTTGCTTGAAGACCCTCAGAGCCGCCATCATGACTCCCGGCTCCTTCGTCTTGATGCCTCTGAGCAGAGGCACGACTTTCTCTTGCACGGTAAACTTGTCCAGAATTACGCTGCTGCTGCTGGATGATGCTTTCTTGTCCGGCACACCTATTCCGTTGAGATCGTCGTCGCTGCCGTCGGGAGTGCCGCCACAGAGGGTGTAGAAGGCTTCCAACCCTCGGACTTTGATAGCCAGACTGCTCGTCTTTGCAAATCCTTGGGCTATGACGGGGAACAGCTCATTCTTGATAGTACTAAAGTCCAGTACTGGAAGCACGTGCGGCAGCGTTTGCAAAGCCGCATCCACCAGGCCGTGCGTCGAGCTCTCGAGAGCCAGTACGATGATAGGTAAGATATGATCTCTGAACTCCTTGCCAGAGCAGTTCTCTGCTGCGGTCTGCATATTCTCCAGCAACACCATCAAGCCGGCTTCGCGACTCGTGTCTTTCTCCACACCGTTCGCAGACTTGACGAGGAAGATCTCTCTCAATCTAGGCACCACCTTCTCTGTGAACGCACGCTTACCACTCGGCATGGCCTTCACCATTGCGAACACGTTTGTCAAGATGAGAGCGAGTATCTCCCTGTCTTTCATCTCTTCCAGCAGAGCCGGCAGCACCTTCTTCTCCAGGACCGATTTGGGGAATTGTGGCATGATCCGAGGTAGACCGCGCATAAACTGTGCTTTTTCATTCGGTGTCTTGGCTGGCAGAGCATCTAGAAAGCGCATGGTGGAAACCAGGATGTTGTCGAAATAGCTTGCTTCCTGGAACTCGCGAGCGGACAGTCGGTTTGCTGGACGTCGTGTGATAAGCTTTGGTAGAAGCTCCGATTTCAGCTTGGGGGGCAGTGGATGCGTCGATGGCACGAGAAAGTTGTTGCCTTGCGTTGGCACGCTTGATGAACTAGCAAATATGCGCTTGTAGCTGGAAAGTGAGCCGCCAGTACTGAGAGGCGAGCTGTGAGGGGAGTTGTAAAGAGCCAGTATCAACAAACCCAAGCTGAACATGTCCGCCGAAGGCACCAGAGTGTTGTCGAGTACAAAATCGGGAGAAGTGTAGTCCAGATTCAACTGCACACCTCTCGGCAGCCGTGGATCGTGATTGAGAACCTCGAACAGCTGTATAGGCGCAAGACTCGTCGCAGCCGTGCTCGTTTCGTGTGGCCCACAGAATCCCAACCCTGCGATCTTCCAGTCTCCTTTTGCATTGACAAGAATCGCATCAGGTGTCAAATTGGCGTGCACCAACCCAGCGCTCTCGTGCAAGAATTCCAGCCCTTTCCCCAATTGCAGCAAGCCCTTTTGAATTTCCAGCTCGTCAATCTCAAGCTCCCGCCTATGTCTCGTGCCATCCTGCTCTTCCACCACGAACCTACTCCCGCGCCCACCAACTCCTCCAGATCGTTCTTGTTCATCCTTCTCCGCCAAAAGACTAGCCAGACTCGCCGTCACGGGCTCCGTCGCGAACATCAATCCGCCCTTGCTCGTCTCTTCCACCGGCTCGGCAAGCTCCAAGATGCTCGGATGCCGCAGTCGCGCAAGACTGCTGGCTTCGCGCTTCAGGCGTTCCACCACTTCTTCGTAAGCCCGCTTTAGCGAAGTGCCACCACTACGTCCGCCTCCCAAACCGCCTGTTTGCGGCTCGAGAGCTTTCCGGTCGAAGACGAAGACTGAGGCGGCCTTGCCGGTGGACTTGCGCTTGGCGTCGAAGATCTTCCATGGTCCTGATGTTGATGAGGGCTGCGGCGCGATTGTATAGTTGGCGGAGATGTTAGAGGTGAAGGATTTGAGGGCGTTGGAGAACATGTTCGCAGGCCTGGAGACTTTCTGGCTAAGGTGAAGGTGTCGACTTTATTCCTTGCCGTTTCAAGGCAAGGTGGTCATCGAAAGGTGTGAATTGCCTTGGTCGTCTGGGCGAGAAATGGAAGATGAAGAGAGCGATATCGTCATTTAAAGTCACGTGGATGAAAGCAAAATGCTGAGGCGGAACATGGCTTGTAAGTGAAGTGAAGTGAATTGAATCGAATGCTCATCAGAATAGTTGTACGTGTGTAACTATGTACCTACATCAGCCACTAACTTAAGCGTGTGTAACATTTAGGTAAGCAGAGTAAGCCGAGGCCGGCCGGCGTATCTTTTGATGGCCGACTTAGGCCGCTCGCGCCCTACCACCTCGATACATCTACCTATTACTCCATTGCGCCTCGAGTCACCACCCAAAACACATCCAACCTTCCTCCACCTCAAGGTAACAGGCCGGCCAGTCACCACCTCAAAAGCCATGGCCTCCTCTCTCCGCCAGATGTTGCCGCGTCGTAGCATCCTCGCTGCTCCCTCTGCACGCGCCTGGGCAAACCAGCGAGGCCTCTTTTCCCAAAGACGAGCCTACTCGATCGCCGCGCCTGATGCGGCAGACCCCAAGCTGCAGGCCATTGACGTGTCCAAGCTGCAGGTGCAAAAGACCACTACCCCCAAGGAGCGCATGTCCAACAATGACCTCGTTTTCGGCCGCTACTTCACCGACCACATGCTTTCCCTCGAGTGGACCGCCTCCAATGGCTGGATGGACCCGCGCATCACTCCCTACCAGAACCTCAGTCTCGACCCTGCCACATGTGTCTTCCACTACGCCTTCGAGGCTTTCGAGGGAATGAAGGCCTACAAGGACAAGCAGGGCAACGTGAGGCTGTTCAGACCGGACATGAACATGAAGAGGTTGAACAGGAGTGTGGCTCGCATTGCGTTGCCCACCTTTGACGGTGAGAAAGTCATCGAGTTGATCAAGAAGTTCTGCCAATTGGAGGAGCGCTTCATCCCTTCAGAACGCGGCTACTCGCTCTACATCCGTCCCAACATGATCGGAACCCAGCGTACTCTCGGCGTGGGACCACCTGGCTCCGCCCTGCTGTACGTGATCGCGTCGCCGGTTGGGCCCTACTACCCCACCGGCTTCAAGGCCATCTCCCTCGAGGCGACCAAGTATGCCGTCCGCGCATGGCCCGGTGGTGTCGGCAACAGCAAGCTCGGCGCCAACTACGCGCCCTGCATCGTCCCTCAGATGCAAGCCGCATCCCGCGGCTTCCAGCAGAACCTCTGGCTGTTCGAGGACGAGGACCCCACAACCGGCAAGCTCGAGGATTTCGTCACAGAGGTCGGCACCATGAACCTCTTCGCCGCCATCATTAACAAGGACGGCCAGAAAGAGCTCATGACCGCGCCTCTGGACGGAACAATCCTCGAGGGCGTCACCAGGAACTCTGTCCTGCAGCTCGCACAGGAGAGGCTTGCGCCCGAGGGCTGGAAGATCAGCGAGCGCAGATTCCACATGCGCGAGCTCGCCGAGGCGGCCAGGGAAGGCCGCATGTTGGAGGTCTTCGGATCTGGTACCGCGGCTGTCGTCAGCCCGGTCAGGAGCATCATGTACAACGACGAGCTGGTCAGCTGCGGTCTGACCCCGGATGTCGAGGCCGGCGAGATCACCAAGCGCTTCAAGGACTGGATCGAGGGAATCCAGTATGGTGATGAGGAGCACCCGTGGAGGTAAGCCAAACTTGTCCCACACTATCAGCTGCGAAATGAACTGAAACTAATTCATATTACAGTGTCAAGATCTAAAACTTCTTGCTAGAAACCAAGCTTGGATAGATCAGCTTACACGCATTAGACGCGACAGAAAGACATCGATCGGCGAGAGAACTGTACCAAAGGGAAAGAAGAAAAAGCATTGTCCGTTACCTACCTAATCACGACAGCAGCCGTGCCGTGTCATACATAGATACAGTACATGCCGGGACTACGAAAGGCGTCCATACAAACACTCAACCAAAAAAAAACGCATGGTGCCATACAGCATCCACCAACAACACCTCTTTCCCCGCATTCCAACATTTATCGATGCCAATTTCTCAGTCTGCTTCTTCTCCTCTGAACCAGTTTGTTGGAACTCAAGAGGGGCGAGTTCGTGGAAAAAATGCAACCAACCAACCCCGTTTTTCGCCGGACACCCTTAGTAGACTCGTACATGCATGTATCTGGTGATGTTTGACGCTTCGCAGGTTTGAAGTTTCCTCGAGGAGCCGAGTGTCAACAAGTGAGTAGGAGAGGACCGGCGATTCCCCAGTAACGCTATCCTATTCTCGGTGTCGCATGTCGGTGGTGAAGTTTTTCCTTTCCTTTCTAGGTTGAATCAATGTAAGAAGGTGGAGGGTGTGTTGTTGGAGGGATGACAACGATCGTAGTAATCGCAGTGGCGGTAGAGGAGGGCGACGTGGCGTAGCAATTTTGAAGAGTTGTGAGATTCAACTTGCGTACATGGGTACACGGTGTGTAGGTACTTTGGTGGAAAGCGGATAAACCAGCCAGGTGAAGCCTGTTGGCGACCAACTGCCTGGTAATGTAGGTAATGACATGACAACGTCGCAACCACTCAAAGAATGCCTACTGATCACGCAACTCACCAGTAGTGAATAGCAAAAGTGGTGTTACAATAATACAACAACGAATGCGCTCCGAAAGTGATAATCGCCCGAACCACAACCCGAACCCTAAACCGCGAAGTTTGGACCAAAATCGATTCAATGACACGACAACTCAGTAAAGGCGCTTCTTGAACGGGGCTGGTAAGTCGTGTTTGAAGACGATGTTCTTGCATTGCACGCTGCTAGGAGCGTGATTTTAGTCCCGCGAGTTGCTACTGTGGTGACGCGGAAACAGGTACGAAAAGATATAGAAGGTCACTCCCCATTGCCGCGCCCATGCGTGTACGTTTGTTGGTTTGTTCCGTCAAGAGGAAGATGGACACCGCGCGCGTACAAGCATTGGTACATCTAGAAAAAGCTGGAAAAGGGAAACTCGAAAGCGCCGACCCTGGTCCATTATCGTGGAAAAGCACTTTGCCAGTGCGGGTGCCAATTCGACCGCCCGTGCGGTTCGAAATCAGAGCTGCCAGTCCGTTGCGCCGAAGAGAGAAACAGGGAAATAATAAGAACTAACGTTGCCGGGCTCGTGACAATTAAGATTGTCCGCGAGTAATGTCTTCATGTATGCGTAAAATTCAGCGTCGTGGTGAGAAGGCCGAGGGAGCTCAGTTGATCATGTTCGCCACAGCCATCTTGTTCTTGCTGGCGGAATCCGTTTTTAGCCATGGTAGAGGGCCTCTCGCGGTCGTTGGTGAGACATTGTTACGCGCATCCGAGAGAGAGACAGAGTTGAGAGGATCGGGCGACTGATTTGAGACCTGATTGAGTTTGCTCGAGGGTTTGAGTGACATAGACTGATCGCCTGGAATCTTCTTGCCTTCTGCAACTGTGATAATGCTTTTGCTGCTGGAGAAGCTGGACTTGAGTGAGGCACTCGGGGCTGCCTTGACTTTGGCGGCGTTGCTGGAAGCCTTTGCTTTTGCAGGTCGGCCAACCTTGCCAGTCCCTTGTTTCTTGGGCACAGCCTTGGTCTTCTTCGCCGCACCCTTTTGAGATGGTTTGGCCTTGCTTTTGCTCTGTAGCGTGTCGAACGCAGACGGCAGGGCTGGTGTTGAGCTCTTCTGCGATTTGGACGGCGTGAGCAAGCCACTCTCTGCGACGACAATGTTATCGCCATCGACATCGTGCTCGGTGGTCGGCATGACTGATGGGCGTCGACTGGTGGCCGGGCTGAAGTCTGGGCTTCGTATGGGTACGCGCTGGTGACGCGGAGTCGTAGGACACTCAACTGGTGGCTTGAAACTGTTGTTGATGTGACCCTCGGGGAGCGGAATTTCCGGCAAGTGCAGTGGAAGGTCACTGCGCAGCAGTACGACAGAAGCCGTCTTCGCGTTCGCGCGTTGGATGACATCCTCGTCACTAATGTTGTCGAGTTCCGCGGCGTTGGTAGGGTCATCCCATCTGCGCATAGCAGCATGGTTAGCAACAGCATCAGCTGTTCCACGGACTACAAGATCCCAGCAGTCCGAGTATTGAGGTCCACTGGGTGGTGGGTCATTGTTGATCCAGATGGCCATGCCGTCTTTTCTGCTCCTGACCACCCCACACATCTCGCGAACGATCCGTTGCACGCCGGGAATCTTGAGCGTTGTGCCCACCACAATTATAGCGTCCGGCCTCCGTCTCAAGTCCTCGCTGGCTACTTTTCCGATTGCCTCGTCGTCGGGGTTGTGTTCGTTATAGAGTACCATGCGCGGTCTGAGTCGCCCAATACCGTGACTGCGTTTTCCAAGAGTGTTTGTTCGGATGTCGTTTACTTCTTCGCAATTGCCACAGATGGGCGCGATTGGTCCGTCAAAGAGATCCGCGTCAAAATCACTCAATGTGCTACACTTGTTGCACACCATTTTGTCCAAGCCGCCGTGCACTTGGACAGTCTTGGGCCATTTTCCGTTCTCGTCTTTGGTCAGAGGAATACGCGTTTTCAGTGGCTCCAATGCAGTGTCAATGCCATCGACATTTTGAGAATAGAGCCGGAGCAAGCGGCCTTCTTGCGCGAGCGTGGCTAGCATGTGGTGGAAAGTTGTGGGCTTGGCGTCTTTGGTCATACGCGACATGGAGCTGACCATCGTGTGGAAAGAAGAGGTGGAGTTCGCGTCTCTGTAGACGGATGCATCGAAGAGATCCTTGCCGGAGCCTTTCAATTTGTGTTCTGCCTTGAGGCTGTTGAACAGGCCGGTAGATGAGCGGAAATCAGGGACTGTGGTCAATGTCAGCTTGCGCGGTCATAACAACGGCTGGAAATTCACGCACTGCCTGCGGCTACTGAAATGCCAGCGCCTGCGACAACGACAATTTTCTGGCGCTTGTGCAGGGCGCGTAGCATGTCGTCGAATTGCGATTGTTCGCTAGAGCTGACACGCTCGTGGCGCAAGTCCAGAGATCGCGTGGTGCGCTCCTTTGGTCCGACGCGTCGTCGCTTGGCGGGCGGAGGGGCGTCCTTGTCGGAAAGCATGGAGGAGTCTGCAGCGTCGGGTGCTGGCGAGCCGCTCTGTGAGTTTTCTTGCGATGGTGGAGGTGTAGGCAGGCTGGGATCAACATGCGATAAGGTCCTGGTTTTGGGGTACATGGTGTGAATTGCGTCGGAGAGGTGGATTTCGGGAGGTGGTGACGGGGTGCGCCTGCCGAGCGAGCTCAACGGGGAACTTTCGCGTGAAGTCGACAGCGACGTGAGCTCGCTGGACAGCTGACAGCCGGGGTCATCGTCGTGGTAGGCCATGGCGGCGTGACGGGGTGGGAGGTGAGGTGAAGACGGCGACGTGTAGCGGCAGCGGGAAGGTGCAGACGAGATGGAGTTGGAGATGCGACAGCGCGCGGGCGGGCGCAAGACGAGGAGGGGAGAATGCGAGCTTAGCGAGACAAAGGCATGCTTGCTGTCGGAATCAGTGAGAGTCGATCGTCGCGCGACTGTCTGGCTGGCTGTGCGCGTCGTGGTCGACTGGACTGAAGAGTGCGCTCCGTGGTATAAGATAGGTAGGTACAGTAACAAGAGAAGAGCGAATCGTGATGCTGGCTGGCTGGCGGCGGTACGGTAGCTTTCTGGAGACGGGCTGCTACGGCCCGGCTGTTTATGCATCGCTTCTCTTGTTTTGACGTCGGTGGACCTGCCCGGAGAAGTCCGCTCCTCCCCTCGACCAAGGACGCTCCACCAAGCCGACTCCATGAATCGCACTCAACTACTCCAACTTCCATCACTGTCGTCCTAAACCAAATACCGACATACACTGCTGATCATCAGTTTTCGCCCACAAGAGAAACACCATTCGTTACCACGTTCGTTTGAGGGAAAACAACAACAATACAGCTGTGGTTCCCCGTCAATACGCTTTGTGCTCGCGTGGTCGACAACACGCTGCCCCTGTCTCGGATCGCCGCTGGCTGGGTGTTATACGAGCGTGCCTCTCAATGACAGCGTATCTTCACACTCCATGAGACACTGTTGAGCAAACGTATTGTCTGTGTTTGTGACGCGCGATCCGCTTTGTCCTTTAGGACATGCCGCTCATCATGGACAACCCAGATCTTGACGCCTCCATGAACGACATCAACGATCACGACGTCCAGGACCAGAGCATGATGGATTCCATGGACGATCTTTTTGGCGAAACCAGCGACGCAATGAATGTTAATGTCAACATCTCCCTCCCTGCAATGACCCTCCCTCCGCCACCAGGGCTGATTGCGCGAATATCCGAGTTGCAGGCATCGGGCGCATGCACGTGAGTCGCCTGTCCGCCTTGTTGATCGCAGCACCAAATAACCTCCAAGGTAGGAAGCTCGCCTGGTCCAACACCGGTAGTGTTGCGCGCATTTCTCCAGACGGCCTGAAGGTCACGTTTCGCGTTTTTGTCGAAGATCCAAAGACGGGTGCCTGGGCGCCGGGAAAGGAGTCACCGCATCCCATACATGCAGCCGACGGCTCACATTTTGTCCATGTTCAGTTCAGTAATCTCGGGCATGATCTCGCTGTTGTGGACGATGTAGGCCTGGTGCACATGTTCATTGCGCCTACGGGGCTGGGCCGGATGCATGCGAGTACGACTGACTTTGCGTACGATCGCACCGGGCGTAGTGGCAATGATGCTGTCGCTGGGCTACACTGGCTATCAGTCTGGCCTGGGGAGTTCAAGGTCAGTAATGCCGAACCAAAATAGATGCGACTTTCCACATATGCTGACTGTCAACAACAGACACCCTTTGTTGGACCAGCAAGTAAAGGGAGCGGCACTTGGAGTGTAAACATCAAAACCCGAGACCCAAACACTCCCAGAATACATAACCCGTCGGACGGCAAGGGTGCGCTTGTATACGTCTCGCGCAACAGTTGTCTGACTTTGCTCTACCAGCAAGAAAGTGGGCGGTGGTACGCCGTACAGAAGGATCTGGGCCACACTAAGCTATCAGAAGAATCCATATCACATGCTTCCTTTTGCGATTACGGGAACCACCTACTGCTTGTTGCGCACGACGAAGCAAGACGTCTCCACGTGTTCACGATCTCGATCGAATGGAATGCATCACACACGGCGAGGCCCAACGGCCAACCTTCGATCAGAGTCAATCCTTCATTGAGCGTGGTCCATCTCACGGGTCTTGAGCATGTGACTGCTCAACATTCAGATCTCGCGCATCTCACAAGTCTAAAGGTGCTGCCATCAACACCTGACCTTCTCACCGACCAGCATTTACCGTCTCCTCCCACGGTCGTCGCCACATTCACGCAAGCAACGCTTCCTCCGAATAATATGCAAGACATGGCAGAACGGTTTACTGCTATTTCGAGATGGCAGCTCGAGGAATCCTTCCCAGGCATAATGGAAGGCTTTTTTAACTTCAAATCTAGAAAGACTGCAACATCACTACCACTTCCGCCATCCAGAGTCCTACAGCGATTACCTGATCAGCTCACCATGAAGCTGGTCCTTGCGATAAAGCTTCTGTCTTACGATACAATACTGGCGTTGATCATGAGTGATGGAAGTGTTGAATTCCGAGACCGCAGCACACTGAACATCATCGAGCCATCCATGGACCTCACAACGGTGACCAGTTTCCCGCAGGTCGGCTTCGAGCACGAAGGAGGGCTCCAAATTGTTGACACCGCCATGTCGCACGATGGAGCAGCTATGGCATACGTTGAAGCTGACGGCAAACTGAAGGGCAAAGTCATGTCCTTTAGACATGGATGGCAGCACGGCGAAAACGACGGTATCATCGACGGCAACGGGCTTGTCGAGGCAGCAGTCATGTGCATAGCAAAGCAGCACATGAGTCTGACTTTGGACAACGCAGCAACTGCTGAAACAATCTCGCTCCTACCAAAAGATCTCAGCCCAGGCTCATATCGACTCTTCTTCCAGTCGCTTGCTCGCTTGATGCCAAAGACTTACGACACGCTCTCTCTGGACGAGAACAAGAGGCAGATGACTGTTCTGAGAGACCCTCATCTGCCACGAGCGTTGTCTGCACAGCTTGTGATTGGCACCCGACCACCCGCGCAGACGCCGACACTCCCGGCGCAGCTCGCATGGGCAATCTTGAACCTCAAGCATGCAGGTGTATCGCTGATGACCACAACAGGCCGCGCAGATGCAACGCCAAGTCTTGGAGCAGACGTGGTCCACAGCCTACAAGGGATCGTGAGGTGGTCTGTCGACGTCTTTGTATCCCTGTTAGAAGCTCTGCTTACCGTCGAGCGAAAGACCAGCAAAGGAGTCCCGGCACCTCAGGCCGTGCAAGAATACATCTCCGAAACGAAGAGCACAGCCTTCCACCTGTTGCTCTGCAGCTACCCGCGCACTTTCCTGCGCTATCTAGCCATCTACCTCGGCCGCTACTTCAAACTTCAAGGCCAGAAGATAGCCGTCTCCCACGCCCTGCTGGAAAAGCAACAAATGATCGAGCTCGCCCGCCTAGGCGAGACACTCCCCTTCAAGCTCGACGCCATGCTCAGCCTCATGGTCGAGACGGAAAAATCAATCTCGGAAGCCTACGCCCACACCAAAACAACAGAGCGCTCCCGCGCCGAAATCGAACTCATCATGCTCACCGAATGCACTCTCCCGCCCCAGCTCAACGAAGCCCTCACCAATCTCATGACCGTCACCCTGCCCAAACTCACTCCGGATCTGGACATGGGCAAGCTCTACTTTTGGGACACGGCGTGGCTGCGCTTGACCACGCGCGGGAGCGAGGAGCCGCGTTACGACGCTTTGAGAAAGACACTGCTCAAGGAGGGCGTCAAGCTGCGTCGCTGCCGTCGTTGCAGTAGTGCCATGCAGGATGTTGCTGCCACGACCGAGGCGCTTCAGAGTCTACCGCCCTGGTTGCAGGCTGCTCAGAGGCAGTGCGTGTGTACTTGCGCTTGGTATTTGCCGTAAAGGCTGCCGATGCTCCAAGTCCGAGGCGTCCAAAAAGGAAAGAATGTAGTCAGGATACCAAGTAAGCGCTCGAGAGTACACAAATCTGATCTCAATCAATCAAAAGCAGAGAAAATGAAAAATTGTCCCAATTATCAAACCAGACCAAACCCGGACACTGCACATCCTCAAACCAGACAAACGCATCCACAGCACGACAATCACTCATTGTGTAAATCTTCATAATCATTTCATATCCTCAATATACACGTCCCATCTTACTCTCTTCTCAGTCTTTTACTCAGTAGCCTTGCTAGCGGCCCCCTCCTTCTCCATTCCCTCGCACCCCGCCGCCTTGCCCGCCATCTCCTCGACTTTGCCGAAGCCGTCGCGGTTGGCGTCGCGGTTCGCGCTGGCGGCTTTCATGGCGTCGATGCCGGCTTGCTTGTCGGTGGCGGCGGAGGCGGTCCAGGCTTCGGAGCCGGTGGCGGCGCCGACTGCGGACTGTGAGGGAAGAGGTTAGAGAGGATTGGTTGGGAGGGAAGGAGAAGTTGGGGGATGGCTTCTCGATGGACTCGAGAATCGAACGAGGCAACACCGTTCGATCTCTTTGGTCTGTCGTTTTGGATGGGTGGTATGGCATGATATCGTACCTCTGCTGCTCCCTTGACGTATTGGGCGTGGCCGCCGATGAGGGAGGGTTGTTGTTGTTGGTCGGACATGGTTGGTATGTGGTGGGGAATTTGGTGGAGTTGGGAGGTTTGAGTCGTCTGTTGGACTAGTGTTCAATGTTTTGATTAGATGGGTGTGTATGAAGAAGTTCCTAAGTTGGTCTATCACACGATTGCACCTTGGAGTTGTTTGTCGCCTCCAGCTCGACGACAGCACTGCAGATGCCGAGGTGGTGATGTCATGCTGATTGTTTGATCATCATCGTTTAGTTGTCGGAAAGAGCTCCGGATTAGGTAGGCTCACGAGCTGCACCCTTCAATAATGCACGAGGCATCATCCATTATTTTACTTACTGTATGCATTGATTCGTCTACACCGTCATGTTTTTGATTCAAGTCAAGGCAAAGATCGATGGAAGATTGTAGCAAGGTGAACCTTCAACATCGTTCATGGCTATGAACCGGGCTCAATGATGAATTTCCTCCGGTCCGGTCGATTTGCTCACATGGATTAGGTAATAATCGTGTTGGGGTGTCCCAAAGATAACAAGCATGTCTTCAATGCGATTGAATGCGAGCCATGGTCCAGGTAGAGTCGAGACTGGAGAGCTGGGCATCGACTCTAGCAATTTGGTTGAATCATCCCTTCTCCAGGTATGCAGCAAATACAGTCACGGATCGAAGGCTGAGCTGATCACAATACCATCTACGAGAGTCACCCTCCATTTCCTTGAAAAGAATGATCAGATGTTCGTTCACCTAGAACTGTTCGGTAGCTGAAGAGATATTGCACGCTCAACTTGGGTAGGAAGGAAGGTAGAATCTATACCATCGAACTTGGAACTTTCTGACCTCAGCTCGCACGAAAAAGCAGAACTAACAGACCACAACTACATCATATCTTTAAATCAAACCAAACCCGTTGAGAAGGCCATCGGGGAAGATCGATACCATCGGCCACGAAGACCACCCCCGCCAGCTGATGAAATACAGGCACGGGCGTAAACAGAGGGGTCAATGACACAACACCGAACAAAATGGAAAGACGCAGTCAGGTCCGCAAGATCGAGACTGCGACGCGAACCCTTTTCCCTTGCGACGATTCGAGGCAAAGCTATCCACCTCTCGTTCTGGTGGGACTAAAACATCTGCGAAGAGAGGCCGCAGGGGAATATAAGTGGAGTAAAGCCTCACCTCCAATGTGTTTCGACATGGTGACGTCTGGTATGCATCATCACATATTATCTCAGTTTGCGGAATATACATTATTATTTAGTACACACTCGACGAGCTCTGGGTAGCCTTCTGCTTTTTCTCTCACACATACCATCTCACGAATTATCAACGACTCTTACGACTCGCCTTCAATCAACCAATCAACCAAACAACCAACCGAATCTAAACCCAACTACATCCAAAATGCCTCGCTCCATGGCTCCCCCTCCCTCTGGTGAATTCACCATCCGCCTCCAGAAGCCCTTCTCTGGTAAGTCCCAATGCTTGTAGATCCTTCCTGTCAGCCCATAGCATAGCTAACAACACCCCAAGGTTCCCCCACCCACACCATCGAAGTCATTGGCGAGCCTAACCGCCCCGCCGTGATCCGCTCCTCGCAGTACGAGGGCAGCGTCAAGTCGAGCGAGAAGTCCGGCGACGTCCCCAAGGACGACGTCAACGAGCTCATGACGCTCGTCAACCAGCTGCGCGGCTTCCCCTCGCACGCCTCCAAGGACGTCTACGGCCTCGACGCCGTCTTCGAGCTCAACACCTTCGAGATCCAGTGGGCCAACAAGGACGAGGACCCCACCGCCAACGAGATCTCCGAGCTCGCCGCCGAGCAGAAGCAGACTTTCAAGGACGTTGTCGACTCCTTCGAGGCGCTCGCTCGCACTTTCGCCAAGCAGGACTCTGCTATCTAGATTCGATCGATCCGGTTCGATTGATGTGATGGAGTGTTTGTAATGATTATGCAAAGAAATGAATAGGAAAAAAAAAGCATGGGATGATGCTACGACATATATATGTGCTACCGCTAGATAAGAGCCGTAAGGCCGCTTGGCGGAATGAACATATCGGGGCTGAAACAATGCCTTCTCAAACATCACTGTCCCATCTTGCCAGGCTGTACTTTGAACGCTCATGTTTATATCTTGGATCATTGATCATTGATCACGCCTTCTGACGAAGAACGTAAGATAGATTTTCAACGATGTGTGTGACTTGTTGGTGCTGTTATTGTGGAGTCCAACCCCTTTCACGATCGGAAGTGTTGAAGAATCGGCCCAAGGCTGTGTCTAGACAGCATGAGACTTCAACATCAGACTCAAACTGAGATGAGTCCTTCAAAGTTAGAGACTCGGCGTCCTTTTGGTAGACTTGACAAATCGATCATGCAGCAAGCATGGATGATTACGGCTTTCATTCGTAATGTGTGGTCATTGAAATAGCTATAAGCAAAGATAGATTTGACCACCCATGGGAACATACATGGAAGACGTGAGCAGCGAAACAAGGTCAGGTACTTTGTGAAATTTCTATCGATCAGTCGTATTCAAAATTCTCTTTTCATTTCAACATCATCCATCATACAACGCAACATGCATCATCACATGGCCGCCAAAATCTCACAAACCTGAAGCCGCTTTCTCTCCAGCCCAACAACAGCGTATCTATCCCCAAGGAAAATGTATCAATGCTACCCACTGGGGCCGATCCCCCCGAATCGAAAAGTATATGCGAAGAAGAAAAAAAAACGCCATTTTCCCAATGCAAATCATGCCTCAATCATGTTCATATGCAAACAGTCAAAATCAAGTGTACCTCAGCGTGAAAGGCACACTGGTCGCAACGTCGTAATCACCCTCATCCTCCGCATCGCCAAAGATCCTCAAAGCACGGGTGACGAGCTCGTAAGAGCCAGCGGGCACCACGGTGCCGTTCTGCAGCAGACCGTTCCAGCGCGAGACGGTGGCGCCGCGCGGGTTGTAGGGCGACGGGAAGCCGTAGATGTTGCCGAGGCTGGTCTCGCTGCCGGCGGGGTGGGCTTCGACGAGGATCAAGGGGGAGCCGAGGGCGAGGCTGACGGCGATGGCCGGGTAGGTGGTGTTTGCGCCGCCGGTGGCGTTGCGGCCGGGGATGGTGAAGGTGGTGTTGGCGGCCGAGGGGTTGAAGGCCGGGTCTGTGGAGCTGGTGAGGTAGGTCGAGCGGGTGTCGAGGACGGTGGCGGCTTTCATGCTGCCGGCGACGCCGAGGTAGGGGAGCGAGAGCGAGCTGCTGTCGGAGCCATTGAGGGCGATGTAGCCGTTGTAGACGGGCAGGCGGGCGGTTGTGAGGCCGGTGGGAGGGGTCAGGGTCATGGAGACTGTGGTTTCGCCGTTGCCGGGGACGGTAACTTCCTTCTCGGAGAATTCGATGGTCGCGGAGCTGGAGGTGAACTCGTTGGGGAATTCTTGCGGGTAGATGCTGTCGCTGGCAAGAGTGTAGGTGGTTGCGGCAGGGACGTGAGAAAGAGCAAAGGTGATTTCGTCGTCACCGATGTTGCGAATGGTGAACTCGGCGGACTCGAGGAAGTTGTCGGTGTCGTTGAAGCTGATGCTGCCAACGCTCAGGAAAGCGTTGGTGTAGGCAGCGTCATAGGCCTGGATCAAACCGGCACCTTGTTGAGTTGTGGGTGCGAGAAAAGGAGATGCGGACACGCCGTTGTGGAACAGGTTGGGGTTCGCGGTCGAAGCGATGACGGCTTCGAGGGTTGACGGGTCGAGAGTACCTCTGACTTCAGAGACGAGAGCGTAGACAGCGGCAGCAAGAGGGCAAGCCATCGACGTGCCAGACAAGACCGCATAGCCACCGAGCTCAAGAGGGTATGTGGAGAGGATCAGACCACCGGGGGCCGAGAATTGAGGGTAGAAGTCAAGCTCGTAAGTCGGGCCCCAAGAAGTGAAAGTCGACAGGAAACCGCCAGTGGCCGTGTTGTCCCTGGTGCTGGGGTACTGGCCTGCACTGTCAGGGTCGACGATGTTGACGGTGATGTCTGTGCCGTTTGAGAGGATGCTAATCCATTGAGCGCCTGTCTCGGCAGTAGTCATACCGACGGCAACGAGGCCCTCGACATCGGCAGCGACTGAAGTAGCTCCAGCAGCGTTGTTGTAGAACATGACATACTTGGCACCCTTGGCGACGACATTCTCGACCTTCTGGACAAACGTGCACGAGCCACGGCGGACAAGGACAAGGTACTCGGAAAGGTCAGGTGTGTCATCAGGCAGGGGGTCGCAAGCGTTGGCCGGGTCGCTGGTGTTGTAGTTGACGCTCCAGAGTGGGAGGGAGATGTTGCCCCAGCCAGAAGGAGAGCCTTCAGTCCAGCCGAACGAGGCAGCAGAGGAGGAGTTGGCAACGTTGTAAGAGGCGTTCAGCAGGATTGCAGGGGCCTGAGTGTTGTCGACAGAGGCGATGGAAGCAACACCTTTGCCATTGGCGGCAGTGCTTGCATAGAACTGACCCTGATCACCGGAGTTACCAGCAGAGACGGTGCAAGGAGTTCCCGCATCGACAATGCGAGAAACGGCAACAGCCCAAGGGTCCTCGGTCCATCCGGAAGCACCACCGATCGATGCAGTGATGATGTCGGCACCATCCTCGTAGGCCTGGTTGAATGCAGCAATCAGAACGTCGTTGCCAGCGCTGCCCTCACATCCAAACACACGGTAAGCACCGAGGGTGACATCCGGCGCGGCGCCAGTAAAGCCGTAAGGGTTGACCTGGGCAGCAACAATACCAGCAACGTGAGTTCCGTGGCCGCCACAGTCATCGGGATCATCGTCAGGAACCGGAGGGGCGGCACCACCAGTGTAGGCATCACCCACAAGATCAGTACCGAAACTAACGAGACAGCCTTCTCCAAAGCAGCCACCAAGAGCAGGGTGGTCGTAGTCGATACCTGTGTCGACGATGGCGACTTTGATGCCGGCACCTCTTACGCCACGAGCGCGAAGTTGATCGACCTGGGTCATGACGTGAGGAGAGAAGGTGTCGTTGTCAGAGGACTGACGCTTGTTGATCGTGTTGAGAGCTGGTGAAGCAGTGTTGCTGTTTCCGGTCCAAACGATCTTGTCGTTGGGGACGGGGTACTCGCGGACAGGCCACATCTGCTTGATCTCTGGCATGGCTGCGATCTGCTTCGCCACCTCCTGTTCTGACGCGAGGTTGTCGAGTTTGAACGAAACACCCTTGAATAGATCGTAGGTAAGATCCATTCTGTGCTCGTACTTCTCGCCAGCGTCATCGAGCTTGTTGTACAATATAGACGGAGCCTGAGATGATGACATTAGCCAACGGTATGTTGTGTGACAATCAGATGACAAGACTCACCTTGTTCTCTGCAAGTTCAACAATGTATGCACCAGGCACAATCTGTGCCTCTGGTACATCTAGCGACTGAACAAGCGGCGTAAGCAACGCCGTAGCGAGCGACAGGAGTTTGAGGGCGCCTCCCATGATGAAGGGAAAACGATAGAAAGATGGTATGAAACAATGGAAGCCTGGCAGAAGAGACAGCAGAGTTCCGTGCCTACCTACAGGACCTTTATAAGTCGAGCTCGTCCAACCGCTCATACAAGACAAGCGCAGGCCGCGCGGGCGGAACAACAACACCCCAGCATGTCTTCAGGGCCGTGCTGGGTGTCTTTCCTATCGCCAACCCGGCGGTGGATCAGCAAGACATGCCAATAAACCGCGTGAACTCGTCGACGATTGGTGCTGATCGCAGGGCGCCATATTAGCCAGGCACGCCGTGCACCACGAACACCCTTTGTCCGCACGACCCCCCGGTCTCTCGTCGATGTTAGTCGCAGTGGTCGTGCAGTAGCGGATAGACCAAAAGAAGAAGGAGTCGAGAGGCAAGCGTGGCAAGGCTGCACGAGCGTGTCAAGCGTAGGCGGGACGTTGGCTCGGTTGTGAAGTTGTGAGTCGTCCGAGTCGCCCGCCCGTCACCATGCGCCAGCCATTCCCCAACAGGGCCAATTGTCTCGCGGCGGGCCGAGGCCACACGATCCTTTGCATCCTTGCCCGATCAAGCAGGAGCCAAAATGCACCTTAGCCAAGCCGATAGCACGACACTCTCTTGCGGCCTGCTATCTGCCTCCGCCCCCGAGCAACATGTCTGATAGGACGACTGCGCAATACTTCTGCGAACGCTACCCCCCACTGCCTTTTCTAGTGCGCATGATCCAATCTGCTGCACCGCCAATTGCGGTCAAGCCGATCGCAGATGTTCACAATTGGCCACCTCGAGTCCTTGACTCCAGGCTGAGTAGGGGTTCCTGGGATTGGACCTGCATCTATTGCATTGTCGATCGCCAAACTTACGAGACGAAGCTCATCCAGTGCAGGAGTAGTGGCGATATCTTCTCAGGGCACAGCAACAATAATAATAATACCCTGCAGACTGACTGTCGCAGCCGAGGGAATATAAACCCTACTCGGAGATGGGGGGCCTGGGGAAATTGTTTGTGACCAAGAAGAACTCTTTCTGGCAGGTCGAATGGACTTCCATGCGCGACTTGCAATTTGCCGGAGCACGTCACGCGGCTGCAGACGACAGTATAGATTGCACTACTCGACTATCGAATTGTCGATATGTGGGTGCGGTATGTATGTGGGATTGCCGATGCATGCATACATGCCAGCATCGTGGAGGGCTTCTCTCAACGTTTCTGCATTAGCAGGCCTTGACCGCTGCGGTGTTCTATACGTTCTCGACAGCGGTGGATGTGATGCTCATGACTTGTGGATATACGCCTGGTGACCAACAATGATGACCAGGGAAAAGAAAAAGAATGAGACCGCGTGACTTCAGATCATCGACTCGCGATAGTTATGTACTGAACTCCGCCTCCACAAACCCCCACCACCACCCAGCACAGCACAGCATCGCCCTTCCAGACCGTGATTTGCACAGTTGCACATACATCATCCACTTTACCACCTACCTCACCATCCCAAAAAACCTCCAAGTCCTACAGAGAGACATACCCCAAGCCAAAACATAAAAATAACCAAAGCCACCCACGTAACTTCCCCAGCAACAAAAAAAAAGTCTCCCCCGTAAGGCTGTAGATGTCTCACATTGCCGAGAAACTAGGGAATCCATGTCTCAGAATTCCCAGCAACCGTTTCCGTCGGATGGTTGGGTGTTATGTTGCCCCGAACGAGGCGGAAAAGGTGTGTGTGCTGGGAGTGTGGAGGGAATGATGACCTAAGTAACGTAGTCTGGATTAACGACCAGGGGGATTTCGATGGCATTTGTATGCAAACGTCGATGAGTTTTTGTTGGCTGATACTACAAAAAGTCCGTTGAGGTGAGGAAGCTACTCTCTAACAAAAACCACATAGGGGACAAATCAGAGGGTGAGCGACTAATGTTGAAGTATAATGATGATATTAACAAATGCATTCAGAAGACTGGTATCACGTCCGCGCGTTCGTCTAACACACATTTCTCTCTCTTCTCAAAAAACATAAACGCCTTCTTTGTACCTCTTCGTAGACAGCCAAAACAGTTGCTGCTCAACCCATACCAAACTCACCCAAATCCTGTGTGTGTATATATGCCATGCAGCAGGCAAAAACCATTCGCTAAACTCCAAACAATGCCGTGTCATGATGATGATGTCGTGGTATTATGAAAGCAAACGCAAATGTGTCGTAGTTGCGAGTAGATCGATTAACAGTTGGAGTAGATGGCTGTGCAGCGAGTCAGTAAAAGATTTCTAAGGAATCAGAGTGAGTGGCTTCAAAGACATACCATTAGCGTAAAGCGCATAAGTGTCGGCGTTGTTGATCGCGTCCTTTGAGCTGAGATCCATGGCGGCGTTGTAGCCATAGGCGTTGTCGAGGGTGCCCGGGGCGTAGACGTCCGGGGCGTGGGTCTCCTCGTGCAGGACGGTGGTGGCCTGGTCCTGGCTGTGGCAGCGGTCGGTCAGGGCGGGGAGGTTGTCGAAGAACAGCGGGCAGTAGGCGATGTAGTTGTAGGCCGGGAGCGTGTAGGCGAGGACGTTGGAGGCGCATCCGTTGTATACGTCTGTGCAGTAGGTGCGGGTGGGGCCACTGGCGGTGGTCTTGCAGTCTGCGGCGACGGCGGTGAAGCGGTCGGCGACGGTTTGGCGGGAGGACTGGTCGGTTGTCATGAAGTATTCTTCGAACTTGCTGGCGTCGCCCGATGAGGCTGCGTCGGAGGCGCTGGTGGCGAGCTTTTGGCAGTTGTCGAGTGCGGTGTTGATCGCGGCAAGGTTGGAGCCGGTGCAGTCGCTCTGGCGGACTGTGCGCTTGGCAATCTTGTCGACGGCCTTGGAGTGCATCTTTGCTTGGAAGGAATCAACCTTGAAGGACAGTCTGTTGCTGTTGAATGTGAGAGCCTTGCCGGTCAGTTCGGTGGAGTTGGCTTCGGCGTAATAGATTCTTCCGGCAGTTGAGATATCGTAAGGGCCGTCAACATCCATGTCGTACAGCTCGGCCAGCTCGACTTCGATTGCGAGTGTCTCGCCAGCGTGGATTGCTCTGAAGGAATCGGGCGAAGGCTCGTCGTATGAGATGCGCTGTACAATGCCGGCGAACTTTGCGTTTGATGCCTTGCTGCGAACGTGGAACTTGTTGATCGGGACCTCGTCAAGGAAAGTGCCTCTGACGAACAAATTATATTCAGCATGATCGCGGTTGGTGACAGCGGCGCGGACTTTGGTGCCACTAATGCGTGTCAGAGTGACAAAGACAGGTGAGCTCCGTGGACCATCATTCCAGTAGTTGATGGGACCGGCGCTGACTGAAGCCGCCAAAAGAGCGAAGGAAGCGATGGAGAGCTTCATGTTGTAGAAGGGCTGAAGATGTGATGTGGTATTGATGAGAGGAGATTGTTTGGCTGGAAAAGGATGTTTGGTGTAAATGGTGAGAGGTGCTTGGATATGAGATGCAGACGAACTGACGAGAAAGAATGCACTTATCTATCGGCTGTTCAAAGGCTGGCAAGTCGAAGACCGCGATGACATGGCTTGTCTCGAGTCTTCTCTTCAAGCCCAGCATTTGTTTCTCGCGACAGCCTCCTTCGCGCCGAGAAATCGAGAAGCTTGGGCAAATCTTGCGGTATTCGCATCTCTTCGATGGTTGTGGCAGGGACCAGATACATGATGGAGTAGTTCCTCGCACAGATGACTGTACGGCTGTGGTGGTGAAGTGAGACTGGATGGCCAGGGAGTGAGACATGGCCCGGGTCGACGCGAACAACGACGCCCGGCAACGTCTAGACCGCCTTCAAACTCGATCGAGATGCCTCTACATTTTGTTAGATGCAAGGAATGGTAACTCTGACTTTCGCGGTACCAGAAGTTATTACTCCTATAGCGGCGCCACAGCCAATTAGGTAAAACCTTGTCCATAGCCTCGTTCGACGGTTAGTGTATAACAATCCCATGCCAAGAACAGTTCGCGGTTATTCAGCACTCGTGTGCAAGTGTACGATTGCAGAGACTTACATCATCTTCAATCACAGTCGTCATCTGCACACCCGTTTGCCGAGTTTGGTCAAAACAACCGACTGCAGACGTTCGAGTAGCCGTATAACGACTCTTGTCGCGGGACGTCCCCATCCGGAAACCGTTGAGGCTGACCGGGAGGACCTTCGCGAGCGTATAGGTCTCACTCTCGATGATCGGAGACAATGGCGAGTATAAGCACTTCCGGATTGGGATTCGTGGCCATCCGATGTTCTCAGAACGGGAGCGGACGAATATGGGCCAGCTTGACATACCGGGGATGTCGTTCGCAGTATGCTAGGGACATTGACCGCCATTGCAGTTAGGTCTTGCGGGCTGTTTTCTGTCAGGAATGACCGGTTGTTGCCAGAGGGACGGGATCGTAGCCAGCTGTCGTGATAATACATGACAAGAAGCCCTCGAGCCACGAAGTGGCACGGATATAGCGAACTTGGCACACAGACTGCAACGAGACTGCAATATCGCAGTCCTGCCGCTTCGACACGTACGTGCAAAGGAATTTTCTCGATCTCGATCGTTCAAAACCTGGCCGTTGTAGGTTGTTGTTTGGGGGTCGGCAGATGAGACTTTGAAGGGCGGGGCGCCACGTTTTTGAGGAGCGCGAGCACGTGGTCATTGCGTTTCTTGCGCCCTGGCGAGTCCTTGTCATCATTGCATGACTTGAGATCGAGTATATTCGGGGTCTGAAAGGTAGATGTGATGTTCTCAGCCGCATCATCTACTAGACTGGTGTTGATCAGATGCAGCTGACTTCCACAGCTCCTGAAAGGGGACACCACGGCCTGCTATGCAGCCGAAGGGTCGCCGAGAAGTGAGACAGGACGTGTTCGAGACCCGGACATTTATGATTTTACCAAGGCCATAACTGAGCGACGCAGTCCAAGGGTCGCAGATGCACAAAGGCGAGTTTGAAGCTACGGTTTCCATGTCCAAATTTTGGTACAGATAGGCGGGGATCGCCAGTCTGCACACCGTCAAGTGATTAAGGAAGAGGTTAGATGCGACTACATACCTACCAAGTCTCAGCTCAGCTCAGCTCCCGACAGGTCACTCGACTTGATCTGGCTGAGGTTGAGAGAAGGTCCGGGAAGGAAGGAAGCCGTGTTCCCGCCTCGCATTCGCGACCTGTCAACAACATCATCTGTAAGATCGCAGATGATTGACTACATCTATGTGATGAAAACCCTCCATCATAACCTTCTTCTTCCTGCCACCTAGACATGGTGACTCGCCACCCTGGAAAGCTACCTAGGTGATGACATCTGTAACACCTGGGCAACGGTTTTGGTGTCACTTGTGCATCGAGAACACATTCCTGCCACACGGCGACCCCTGGAAAAGCCTATCTCTGACTTGAGTTATAAGACCGCCTTCTCGCTGCTCAACAGGTCATACGGGCAAGCATACAGACTCTACTGCATACTTATCCAGGAAGTCACTTTTGAAAACCAACCAAGCTATCTCAAGCGTACGCCACCACCGGCCAAGCAATCTCATGGCGACACGTGGATTTATCGCGGCATCCTTGTGCTTCATCGCTGCAACCGCAACACACTTGCACCACTCTCCACTACCTGGCAGCCTGAACACTGCGTTTCCCAAGATGCAACCGACATCTCCACTCGAGGTCCAGCTCGCGCGTGGGCCTGAGAACTCGACGGTCGCTTGCAGCATTCGCAATACCGATGCTGATCACACCATATCGTTCCTCACATGGGACACGCCATTCGACCCTCTGGCCGTCAACACCGGCGTCCTGACCCTCAAAGACGCCGAGTCCGGGGCCGAAGTCCCATCGCCGGGGATGCAAATCCGGCGAATGATGCCACCTCCACGCGACGTGATCTTCGAAATCGCGCCCGGTGCCATGACCGAGCGAGAGCTCAACTTGTCGTCGCCGTGGATTCCAACAGACGGCAAGAAGTACCAAGTCAGCGTCAACGGCACGTGGAGAGCGATGTGGAAGAAGCCAGCCGCCGAGGTGACGGACGAGGAATTAGCCGCGCTCAAGGGTGATGAAGCTATGCCAGGAGGCTTCAGTAGCGAAGCGGTGGAAATGACTCTAGGCTAGTCATGTCTTGGGGGGCGGATAAGGAATTTGACACTTTGCTCGGCGCGCTCCTACATACAATGCGACAATAACAGAAATCAGCCACCACGTGCTACAAAGAATGACATTGTTGGAACGTGTGCGACCGACGAGATAACATGATGCACTGTTGATAGCGACACGAACGAAATGAAGACAACCAAGCAATCATGAGGCTTCCCGATCGTCCGGGAAAGATAGACCAGACCATATGCTTCCAGACATTCTTCCACGATCCCTGCTGCAGGCTATACGTCCAACAGTTGTCAAGTTATCATTCGTCTAGCGAGATATGGACCTTACCGTAGAGTTCCGGACCTCCACATCCACGTGCCCAGAGTCGAATAGGCCAGTGTTTTCTTGCAACCTGCCAATTGCATCTTGCGCCGGGCGGCTATTCGTGGGCGAATTTGGTCAGATGCTATCTTAACCAACAGCGTAGATATCGGTTCAGGCCCGAAGAAGCATGGGCGCCGTGGTCTCGAAGGTATTGGAAGGGCTGCCAAGGAGGTTCGGCTGGGCTACCGAACCCTGATATCGCGGTATCGCTGACTCGCCTTCCCAAAGCACCTTAGCCGGCCATGGCGCCAACACCGACCTTTTGTCTTGGAAGACGCCACGCCGCCTTCACGCTCCACGACGCTCTTCTCCGCCGTGTGGCCCCCATGGTACAAGCAATTGCCACACTTGCGTGCTGCAACCCAAGCCGCTTCAAGAATCCCACCCGTCCTTGGCCACTGCCGTTAGCGCCGGCCTTGGACTCGCTTGTGCAGACTTGCCATGTTACTGTTACATTATCACAAGCCTTACTGGCTAATCGCTGCAATACCCACGCCCCCAGAACGTCCCAGAGGATCGATCAACGATACCACCACCGCACATGATTGACTGCTCGCGTGCTCTATCTCGCACCAACGCCGCACGGCTACTGTAGTGCTTCTTTGGTTAGATAACCTTATCCTGCCATGGCGAGCATGGGGGTGGTGGCATGGAGGGGCGGGTCCCGTCCCCGAGGATAGAGTAGAGACTCCAGCTATATATCTATTCACCACCTGGCCGTGGTTTCGTTTGCTGTAAGTCGATCTTGTCTATCCATTGACTCACGCACTCCCCTCCTCTCCGCATCCGGTGCAACTCTCTTCTCCCTGCACCACTTGGAGCTTTCCAAGTACAACCACCGTCAGGATGCAGAACATGGATGCTGACCTCGCCGCCATGGCCGAGGCCAGACGCCCCTCGGTCGTCGATGAGAAGAACATGTTCCACTCGACCCGCGCCGACAGCAGTATCGTCGAAGAAGAGGAGGACGACGGCGTTGACGGCGTCGAGCCCACCGCCGAGGAGCTCACAACCCTCCGCCGCGTCAGCGGCAAGATCACCTGGCAGGCAATGAGTGTCACGGCTGTCGAGTTCTGCGAGCGTTTCTCCTACTACGGCACCACCGCCATCTTCGTCAACTTCATCCAACAGGAGCGCCCTTACGGCTCCAGGACCGGCGCGGTCAACCACAGCCAGGAGTGCTACGACGCAATGGGTTCCTGGGCAGCCTGCGACCAAGCAGGTGGTCTCGGGCAGGGTCAACAAGCTTCTACCGGTCTCGTCCGTTTCAACCAGTTCTGGGCCTACCTCATGCCTCTTCTCGGTGGCTACATTGCCGACACCTACTGGGGACGTTACAAGACGATCCAGTACTCGATCGTCGCCGCCATCCTCGGTCACGTCCTCCTCATTGTCTCCTCGATCCCCTCCGTCATGGACAACCCTTCCGGTGCCATGGGCTGCTTCGCCGTCGGTCTCGTCATCTTCGGTATCGGTGTCGGCGGTTTCAAGTCCAACGTTTCGCCCCTTCTTGCAGAGCAGATCAGACAGAGACGCCCGAAAGTCATCACCACCAAGACTGGCGAGCGTGTCATCCAGGATCCTCAGGTCACCATCTCCCGTGTCTTCTTGTACTTCTACATGATGATCAACTTGGGATCCCTCTCTGGTGGCATTGGCATGGTCTACGTTGAGAAGTACATCGGCTTCTGGCTGTCCTTTGCCCTCCCGACTTTCCTCTTCTTCGTCGCTCCCTTTGTGCTTCTCGGCTGCAAGAAGTTCTACAGACTCAGCCCCCCCACCGGATCTGTCACCTCGAAGGCCTTCTCCCTCCTCAAGCTCGCCAGCAAGGGTTCATGGTCCGCCAACCCGCGCACGACCTACAGAAACATGACCCGTGACGACTTCTGGCACTCCGTCAAGCCCAGCGCGCTCGGCAGCGCCGCCCCTGCCTGGATGGCCGAGATCGACGACGTCTGGGTCGACCAGGTTGCCCGCGGTTTCAACGCCTGCAAGGTCTTCTTCTGGCTCCCCCTCTACTGGCTTGCGTACAACCAGATGACCGACAACCTTACCTCTATGTCTGCCACCATGCAGCTCGGCGGTGTCCCCAACGATCTGATCAACAACCTTAACCCGATCACCCTCGTCATCTTCATCCCCATTGTCGACTACTTCGTCTACCCCGCCCTCCGCAAGGCCAACATCCGCTTCACTCCCATCAAGCGTATTGTAAGTATTCATCCGCGTGTCTGCACAACCCAAACCTCCACACAAAGCTAACTCGCTCTACAGACCTGGGGTTTCTTCATCGCCTCCGCCGCCATGGTGTCCTCGTGCGTGATGCAATACTACATCTACAAGATGTCGCCCTGCCCCAACACCAGCGTCGCCGGCAACGCCGAGTGCAAAGCCGACATCAACGTCTGGGTGCAAGCCGTCCCATACTGCCTGATCGCCTTCTCCGAGATCTTCGCCTCCATCACCAGTCTCGAGTACGCCTTCAGCAAGGCCCCCGAGAACATGCGCGGCCTCGTCATGGGCGTCAACCTGTTGCAGACCGCCTTCTCGGCCGCCCTGGGCCAGGCTCTCGTGCCCTTGTCCGCCGACCCCTTGCTCGTGTGGAACTACGTCGTCGTCGCCGTGCTCGCTTCTGCGGGTGGCATCGGCTTCTGGTTCACGTGGAGGGGCCTCGACAAGCGCGAGGACGAGCTCAACATGATTGGCAAGACCAAGTACAAGGGCCGTGGCGCCGCGCTCAAGGACGAGGAGCGCATCGACAGCAACTAGAGAAAGAGACGGTTGCGAAGTGCGGGCCGTTTTTAGTAGAGATACCCCCCAAAATCCGTCCGACTGATTGTTGGCTAACATAACGTAATCGAGATGTAATGAAAGATGTCTTTTTATGAATTACGACTTTTGTGTCGTTTCCATCACAACAGTTGCGATCCGTGCTGGTGACGCTTGCTTGCATCGCCACCTCTCCTTGCTCCTTACAAACTGGCCCGGAAAAAAAGTACATGTCGCACGGATTGTCGTGCTAAACGTCCAAAACATCGATCTACATGATGTAGTAAGTAGTAAGGATTTTGCCAGCAATGCATCTCGCTTTCCATCCATCATCGTTATCGCCTACTCCTCAACCAATCCTCAAGATCGCACAGCATTATTTCCCAGGCTGTTCGGGCAGAGTCGAGAAATGTCAAATCGATTTAGGGTACACACGATCCTTGTGGCGAGAATTCGAAAAAAATGGTTTCCATTGAATCGAATCGTTCAAGAGGGGTTTTGGGCATGTGGAAAGGCAGGTACGCCTTCCTCAAGGAAAAGGGAGAAGAAGACCATTCAACACTTGCTATTCACTTCGAGTTGCTGCTCCTTGTAGTCAACGAAACGCTGCGCAGCAATTGACAACTTCAAAGCGCCCATTTCGTATACATCGTAGGTGTAAGCTTCAACGCGAACGACTGTATCTGTACATACCAAGCCTTGTGTAAGAAAAGATATTCGGTAGGATCTATTGTTGGTCAAGACGTCGTTCCCTAGTCGGCATCTAGACGGTATGGATTCGAGCTGGTCGTATAAGGCAACCGATCGATGTACGAAGTTGTTAATACGAGCGGGAGATACCTCATCAGTCGATGATCATGTGGTAGTGATGCCATACGACTTCCGAGACACGCAGCATGGTCAGCGATGAGAGGCGAACAAATAAGAGAAAAGTCACGAGAGTGCAATGGGGTGGCACATGAGAGAGAGATGTGAATGTGTAGTAGCTTTTTATCATGGAGCGCGTCAAGAGACATAGTACGTCTCATCCCATTGACCTTACGAAAGTTGAAGAGAAAAGCGCCGGGCTTGGTTTACTGCCCAAGCGCAAAACTTAGGTCTTGAGCAAAAATGAATGCCTTGGATAGTCTGCTGTCGCAAGCAAGACTTCCGTAATAGTGAAGGAAAAGAAGCGCAGGATTTTGTGAAGCGAAAAGCGCGCTCAGAAGCTCTGCTTTCCGAGTTGCTTTCTCGGCAGCAAGGCGATACCGACGACGGCACCAAGTGTGACACCACCAGCCAGGTACAGCACTTTTTGAGCTCCTTGGGGATCAGCAGCGATGCCGCCTGCTGGGAGAAGACTCTGCGCAGTGAGTGGAGCGATGATGCCGAAGAGGCGACCCCAGAAGGATGCCAATCCAGAGCCAGTGCCACGAACAGGTGCAGGGAAGACCTCGGGGGTCCATCCGTAAAGTACGGCGTTGAACATTGACTGGAAGAAGCTGGAGTGATGGGTTAGTCTTTGTGCTCTATATTGCAATGGTTGGTTGCCTCAAGTAGACTTACTATTCCATCATGTTGAGACCAATGTTGGCAGGTTGCGTGTTGACCGCAGAGAAGACGAAGATGCTAACAGCCATCAATGCCGCAGAGATCAACATGGTCAGTTGGCGACCGAAGATGGGTACTCTATACATCATCGAGCCGAGGACGACGGCAACGATACCGGGCGTGTAGATAGCCAAGTAGTTGCGGTAGGTTGTTCTGATCGACAATCCGAGTTCACCGCCTTTGGCGGCGAAAATTGACGGAAGATAGTAGCCTGTCAGGGGGGTTAACAAGACAGTCCTGCTAAGGGGAAGATGGAGTGACAGGAATCTTACCAGCAAGAGAGAAACCCCAAAAGTCACAGATGTAGATGAGCCAGACAAGGAGCGTCAGACGTGCCATCTGCCAACCTTTGAACAGCATGCCGTAGCGCACGAGTTCGAGTTTCACTTTCTTCATCAGTGGCAAAGAGCGCTGCTTATCACCAGTGCCGAATAGCTCGGTGCCACTCCTAGTCAAGGCGTCTTCAGCGGTGAGTGCCTCGAAATCTTGCAGTGTGACTCCGCATTCGCGCTTGTTGACTTTGGCGACGTGCTGAAGGACCTCGATGGCTTTCGCGTCGTTGCCACGGTAGACGAGGAATTTGGGCGACTCCTTGAAGTTGAAGACCACAAATCTCAGGAAGAAGATGAATAGCGTCATTGCGCCGAGAGTGAACATCAGGTAGCGCCACCCCATGTTGTCCGCTTTGCGACAGCATGGCTCGCCAGGCGCAGTGAGGTTGCAAGACTTGAGTTGAAGGCTTCCATCTGCGTTGGTTTTGGTGAAGTCGGGGTTGCAGGAGTAGTTCGGAATGAAGCCATAGGCAATCGCACAGCAGATCGTGACACCGATAGGCTGGAAGATGGAGAGCAGGGCGAGCATGAACCGTCTGTTCTGCGGGATGAACTCGAGGCAGATTGTCGTGTCAATGGGGATATTACCTCCGATGCCGAACCCGTTGAATGCGGTGACAACGAGGAAGGCGCTATACGTGCTGCAGCCGCCCAGGCCGAGTCCAAATGCAGCGCTGATGAGACAGGTGAGGTTGAAAGCCCACTGGCGGCCTGTGAAGGTGTCAGATCAAGTCGTGTCTATGAAATGCAAACCTGGGCATGCTGCCAGAGTACCGACCGATGATGTCCACGAGGAAGCCCCACACGAATGCGCCGGCAGTGAGACCGGCAGAGAAAGCGACCTGGCACGCAAGTTAGGGATCAGTTGCTGGAGAGATGTCTGGAATGTTAGAACGAACCGAAATGTTGCCGCTTTGGTCGCCTGTCGCAATTGTTGTCAGCTTCGAGCGTATGCCAAAAACAATTTGGAGATCTTCCTACCTGGAAATCCAAGCTCCTGCTGCAACGGGCCCAGAATCAGACCAAAGGCCTGAGCCCAGATCAGATCGATGAAGTATCCGAGTCCGCACAAGCTCCAGATGTACCATTGGTATTTGCCAAAGCCGTTGTTGTCAATCTCTCTGTTGATCAACACGCACTTTTTCTCGTAGAGCGACAGGCCTTCCAGCTCCTCGCGTGCGACTCCGGGAAGGGCGCGTTCATTGTTGGAGTCGTACTTGGGTGGGGTCGGTGAGCGCTCATCGCTGGCGGTGTCGGCAGCGGACTTTTTGAACGGCGAGAAACCCATGATGCCGGGTAGTCGCGTGATATGTGGTGCAAATGTGTCCGGCGGGTAGAGATGAGGCCGGAGCGAGGTCCTTTGGAGGAGGAAAGTGGGTGGTGGGGGTGTGAGAAAGTGAGGATGAAAGTGAGGATAAACCTACAGATAGATAATGGAAGGTGCGAGCCAGGTGCGGGATCTCTAGCCGCTTGGAAGGCAGTCCAATCTGGTCTTGGGAAAAGAAAGATTCTACCTACGATAGCACCAACCACTCGCTCACAATCCATACCTCTACCGTCAAGCAATAATAATGACGCATTTCCTCAAGGACATCAAGAAGGGACGCTGCCGATCTTTGGTGGCGTTGTCGCTAGCGCACCTCGGACAGCTGCATGCGGAAAGGTCTTGGAATAAGGACGTGGGGCTTTGCACGCGGGATTGCAGGCATGCCCTCAGTGTCTTGACATGTGAAGACATTTCGAGACATTTGAAGATTGACTAACCCGTCTGCACATGTAGCGACGTAACTTGCAGAAACAACGGACTACTGGTACATGCACGTTCATGTCGTCGCTCTTCGACGCTTTCCCTCCGTCATATATAGAGGTACGTACATCTAAATGATACGCTAGTTCGAGATGCATCTTGAACTTTATCTCTCTCGGCGCACGGTCACGAGTTTGGTTTCGAGCCAATCGATTTAGGGTACCTAAACCTGTTGGGTACTCGGTATTTCCGCGCGACAGGGAACGTCTTTCCTCGCCACTCGGACTACGCCGAACTATTGGATATACCACGTAAAGTAGTGTTCCTTCAAGTGGTTTGCACACGGCTGAGCCATGGGAGTCGAAAAATTTCATGTTCAGATCCACGTGCTAGTCACGCTGGTGTATGAACGGGAGAGCCCTAAGATATTGTGAACTGCCGTCTTTGAGAGCACCGCACTCGCAGTAGTCATCTGCATTCAAGTCAGGGTTCAGAGAAACAACCTCACTTCATGCTAACATCTGGTGATACAGTTGGATTCTTGGTGGTATCAGCAAACTCTCTTTGTCGAAGTCAGCCTCATGCTATCGAGAGTTGTCTCGCCAGCTCGGCTCAGGAATTGGTGTCAAGCATGTTCCGAGTTCGATTGAAAACGCTACTTGCTCGCCCTGGTGAAATATCCCTTTCAACGAGCCTTGAGGCAACGGCCTTAATCTTCACAATTTTCCCTATTCAGATGCATGGCTTCGAGCGGCACTTTTCCCAAGCCCTTGATACGTACGGCCGAAGCTGCTCTCTTGTCGATCCGTACATGTCGACAGCCGTCGTCCTAGATTCTCGACGAATTCCTACCTCGAACACCATACGAGAGAAGGCGGTGAAAGCTATAATGGCGAGTCGTTACTTTCACTCGCTCGGTAGTCTTCAGAAGCTTTGATATGGCATGCAACAGATAGCAGCGTGGTTTTTCGCGTCACCAGTACTGGAGTATCGCCTATCGTGCGTGTCAAGCGCTCGCATTGAAGCGTCGTTGTTGGAGGAAGACTCGATGCTACTCGAGGGAGACAACGTTAACCAAGTGTAGTACGGAGTTGGCTGACCCTTGATAGACCTACTCTCTGTCCCTCATCTGTCTTTCGCAGTGTCCTCTTCGTGCAGCAGTGAAGCGAGGCGGTGTGATTCCACTCAGCTCCTGGCTTCTGCTTCCCTCCTGCAGCGCTTTTCTAGGCAGCGATACTTCCGCGGGCCTGGCTTCTCCAACCGCCCGGCGAGCAGTGTCATAGTCCACACACGTGGTGCACCGTCTCATCTCCCCAGCCTGACCATGGCCGATCAAGTCTTGCTCTTGGCCTGTCTTGCGAGCAGTCCTCAAGACCCAGCAGACAGAACAGACCCTCTATCAGCACATCAAACATCTCCTTCAAGACGTATATCCCAAACAAATCCTCTTTTCCTCAGCCATTCCCTTTCAAACATGTTTCGTACTCCCAATCACATCCCCCCTAACCTTACTCCAATCAATGCTCGCGTCCAGCTCCTCGTCCACCAGCCCGCACACCACCACATTGTCGCCCCGCACCAGGTACAAGCCGTGCGGCTGCTCGCTCGAGGGCTCGTCGTCGCCTTGCTCGCGGATAATGCGCTCGATCGTGTCTGCTAGCACGAGGTTCGTGACTTGGTCGCAGGACACTAGCGTGCCGGTGAGGGTGCGGCCGTCGACTGTGATGATGAGGACTTTCTCTGTTTGGGGGGACGTGGATTAGCGCGGTGTTTGAGGGAGGAGCGACTTTGGAAGATCGGGATATGCGCACTGTTTATGTAGGAGTTGAGAGACATGGTTGCGGCGTTAGTTTAGTCGTAGTGGGAGAGCCGCGGCGCGAAATGCGCCTGGCTTGAAGGAGCTTGGTTGGAGCTGGGGACGGCGGGTTTTTGACCGGAAGACGGAGTTCATAGGAGTTCTCCAGGGTGTAAGAAGCGTGTCGAGCTGGAATGGTGTTGTGGGTTGACGCGGGATATGTGGTGTGTCTGTCTGTAATATTCCGGATTTGCGATTGAAGTCGGCAAAGCATCAGAAGGTCCGTGCACGGGTGTAAGAACATCTATACCTACATGTACCTACCTATCGACACCAACATGATTAAGAACACGTGCTAGTATCAGTGGCTTTGACCTGTGATATCCAGACGGGAATCACGGAGAACAATGGATAGCATATTGATGCGAATGTGTGAATTGACACAATGTTTATGACTTAGACGAATAACACAACTTCTCAATTTAGAGACTCTACAACAACATACGATTAAGCCTTCGCAAAAGCTTCCTCAACAATCGCAGCCAACTCGCCCAGAGTCTCGACTCTCAACTTATACCCAAACTCCTCCGACCCGCCATGCGCCTTCTCGCCAATCAACCCTTTCCTGTCGACCCAAACACTCGGAATGTCCATCTTCTTCGCTGGTCTATGATCGTGGAACAAGCTCTGCGCGACATGCACCAGATCCTGCTTCTCAATCCCGAGATCAGATCTGGCGTGGTCGAGCAAGTAATGGAAGTTTTTCAGGTCGGGCTTGTAGGAACCGATGTCTTGCGCCGTGTAGATGGCGTCGAAGTGGCAACCCTTCAACGGGCCTGCAAGCGTCTGGGAGAAAGACTCACGGTCGACGTTGGATAGGGGGATGAGTTTGAAGCGCTTGCCCAGCGTTTGGATCGCTTTGATCGTGTCTTCGAAGGCTGGGTACTGGCCGATCTTCGTTGAGTATTCTTTGACAGCTTGCTCGACTTCGTCCTGGCTGAGCTTGCCGTCTGCTACAATCCCGAGGTCGCGTACAAAGCGTCGCAAGCCCTCGGCGATGATCTCGGTCTGCAGGATGGTAGGGTGTTCTCTTTGAACTTCAACATCGTGGTCATCAATGCCTTGCAGTGTCTCAGAGCGGGAGGGCAGGAAGGGGCCGACGGCTGAGGCACGAGCGGCGTCGTAAATGCCCGATTCCCAGTCGATGAGGGTGCCAAAGATGTCGAAGCTGAGGGCTTTGACGGAAGTCCAGTTGATTGTGGAGGCCATGATGAAGCTTGCTGCTTTTTGTGAGGTGGGTTACTGCAGGTGTGTTGGAACGAAGTGTAAACCTGAAGGTGAGAGTTGAAGAGAAGACGAGATAAGGATGAGGCTTTGGCTTTAACGACTTGCTTTGAAGGGAAGCGGATAGATACCTACAGTAGATGCGCCCTTCTACACTGGGATTTGTATGGACAAGCAGTGGATGATGATGCGTGGCGTTCGAGTCGTGTCTCCACAAGCGGAAGCTTCAGGGCGCGAGATGTAGTGCCAAGGAAGGAGTCTTGCATGCCTCCAGAAGGATTCACAATTGGACATGTCTCCGATTTGATGGACCGGGTTCAACTCAGGCTCCTAAGGTAGCATCTCTGATACACAAGAGTGCAAGAGAGAAAGGTGCATGGAAGTACACCAATTTTCTGACAGTCAAACCGACTCTGCGTCCTGAGATTGTGCGAGTAATGACAGCAGATGACAGCAGCTGAACCGATCGACCATGTTTGGTGGTTCTCACATCAGACCATGGGCGGCGTTTCAGTCCCGCTATACGGAGTATGGATCGTGTGCAAGATCAGTGTTGAGAGCAAGATGTGAAGATGAAAGAAAGTGTCAACCTTCAGGCTTTCGAATCTCAGCGCTCGGCAGAAGAGGCGTTGCCTCTGCCGCGATCTAGCCTCGGCACGTCGCAAGACTCCCTGTCGTCTACCCTTACATCAACATACCATCTCTGATAAACACCATACAGATTGATTTGCCTACATAAACCTCGCCTCATCGATTTCTGGAGACGTGATATTCAATCTCCCGCCTCGTAAGAAATACAGCATTACATCTCGACGCCATACTGCCACGCGAACATGTCACGATTCAAGGTCCAAGAACATACCATCACCACATCATATATACGCGAATACCCTAGAGCGACTGCAACCGGACAGGATGAGGATCTCAAGCTCGCAGTCAAACAGTATACGCCTGTCGATAATCAGGACCCGAAGCCGGGCGATGTGACTATTATTGGCGGCCATGCCAATGGATTTCCAAAGGTCTGCCAAAGCCTTGAAACAAAGTCTACAAGAAAAGCAGTCTGACATTGTGCAGGAACTTTATGAGCCTCTATGGGATGAACTTCATCAAAGACTCAAAGCGAAGGGCATTAACATCCGTGGCATATGGATCGCAGATGTGGCACACCAAGGGCAGAGCGGAGTTCTGAACGAAAGTGATCTCGGTAACGACCGTCAGTATCCACTGCAAGCAGGCTATTTCACATCCACTCTTGTCTAACAAGTATCTCAGCCTCCTGGAATGACCATCCTCGCGATCTATTCCTTATGATCAACCACTTCCGACGCCAAATCACACAGCCCATTATCGGAGTGGGCCACAGCATGGGTGGTTGCCACCTAGTCAGACTATCACTAATGCACCCGCGTCTCTTCACCACTCTCATCCTCATGGATCCTGTCATCCAACGCCTACCAAGCCGACAAGGCAACTTCGGCCCAGCAAAAGCATCAACCGTCCGTCGAGACGTATGGCCCAACCGCAAAGCCGCAGAAGCATCCTTCAAGCGCTCCAAATTCTACCAAACGTGGGATTCGCGAGTCCTAGACCTCTGGATCAAGTACGGTCTGCGAGATCTCCCGACCCTCTTGCACCCCGAACCCACAGCGGCGTCCAACACTCTGCCACCCATCAACGCAGACCCGAGCTCGGCAACCGTCAGCCCGGACAAGGAGAATGAGACCCTAGTCACCCTGACCACCACCAAGCACCAGGAAGTCTTCACGTTCATGCGCCCCAACTTCCCCACCGCGACCAATTCCAACCCAGAGGAACACCCCAACCCAGCCACACACCCAGACGTGGACGTCACAGCTGGTCCAAACGCCCCTTTCTACCGCCCTGAACCTCTCGCTACTTTCCAACAACTCCCCTACCTCCGTCCTAGCGTACTCTACATCTTCGGCGACCAGTCATTCCTGTCTGCGCCACTGCTCAAAGCAGACAAGATGGCGCAGACGGGTGTTGGACCTGGAGGCTCTGGCGGCGCGAAGAAAGGGCGTGTGCAAGAAGTTACGTTCAAGGGGATTGGCCATCTGATCCCCATGGAAGTTGTGGGCCAAACGGCGGATGCGTGCCAGGACTGGCTGACTCTGGAGCTCGCAAACTGGAAGAGTAGGCAGGCTGAGACTGCGCTTGAGTGGGCCAAGGTGCCGAAGAATGAGAAAGCAAGGATGGGAGAGGAGTTCCTGACCGTTATGAAGAGTGACTGGATGGGTGTGCCCGAGAAGTCGAAGCTGTGATTTTGTTAATCATGTTGGGTATCTTCCGGGGACTTGTATATCTATATATGGGGTAGACTGCTGTTTCCGAAGCATTCATTCATTCATTCATCCTGCTCAACGTCCCCTCCCTCCAGGGTGAAACAGACACACCCCTCAGTGGAACTTCTCCTCACTCCCCCTCGGCGGATAATACCCCGCCCCAAACTCCAAACTGCCCCCCTCAAACACCTCCTCCTCCACAAGCGCCCACTCCCCAACCCACCCACTCTCCCAAACCCTCACCCTAACCGTCGCCTGAAAACTCTCCGCCAACTGATTCGGCAAATGCCCCTCCCTGAAAGGCGCCGAAAGCGAGAAGAACGTCCCCCTGGGCGCCCGCGCCTCAACCTCAACCTTTTGTCTGAAACTCTGCACGCTCAGACTGAACTTCCGGTTTTCCCAATCCGCAGTATAAGTCATGAAAGGACTCAACCCCGCAAATCGTAATGCGAAGGGAGGTCGGAAGTCGATGGAACGGGCTTTGCTGCGGTAGCCGAGCAGGAAGGCTTCCATGCCGAGGATCTGGCCGCCGGCCAGGCAGATGGAGGTGTCGCCGCGCCGGGCCTGGACCCAGATGTGGGCGGAGGGGAAGGAGGCGGCCCAGTTCTTTTCTTGGTGCACGATTGCAGTGTTGGAGGCTTGGGATGCGGGGAGCGGGTGGCCGGGGATGGAGAGCGTGTAGGTGCATTCGGAGGCGAGCGAGTGGACGTGCCAGTGGAGCGGGAGGGGGAGGTGGACGAGGAGGCTCTCGGGCGTGTTTGCTGTGCGGGACCAGGGGGTGCGGGTGGAGGTTTTGCCGGTGAAGGTGAAGGAGGGGTCTTTGAGGGAGTATTCTGTTATCGAGTTGCCGTGCCAGCGCACGAAGCCTACGTCTGGGATTGTGATTTCGAAGGCGTTGTCCGGGCCGGTTTTGGTCATTTCCATGGCGTCTGGGAAGAGTTCCTTTTGGTAGATTTTGGAGACGTCTTTGGGCACGTAGGTGAAGGAGACTTTGTTGGGGCGGAACTTGGCGGCGTGTACTTTGCATACGATCAGGGCGATGTGCGCTCCTGATGGCAGGTCGAACTTGCTGTAGTAGCCTTCGAAGGCTGCGTTCTTGTGTGGTGCATTGTGTTCCATTTCGAGTCTTGTTTTCGAGTCTGTGAGTGATTGATGTCTAGACTTTTCTGGGTGTTGAGATGTTTGCCGTCCAGGAGTCCAGAGTAATTGTCCTAGATAAGTGTGTACCCAAGAAAGGACCAAGTCAATAACAATACCCACGCGTCGCGGTCAGTACGTGTAATGGAGTGACGATGATGTTGCTGCTGCGTGTCGTCATCCAATACACAACATTGGAGCTTTCTCAAAAGAGCTGAGAGCGTACTACCTTACCTTAGGACTTTGAGTCGATTTGATCCTGCACCGCTGGAACATGTCATACATCATGAATGAACCTCTGGATGAGTAATACCCCTATGCAAGTACTACTCTATGAGTCTGAGTCGGTTTGAGTCTGTGATCTCGCGGAGACGGACAAGGGTTCTCAAGACGCGCTACGTTCAAGCCAACACCTTTTCCCGTTCTTCTTCTTCTTCTTCTTTACAACAACATCCAAGAGAAACCTTCTACGAACCCTGCATTTCCTCTACAGAAGAGGTTGTGACTTATCTATTCAATATTGCACTGCGTCGCGTGCCAAGGGCGTACTGTATCCGCCTGCTAACGCATCATGGCCTGTACACACGTCGCGCCACCTGGCGTGCATGTATCACTCCTCATGCTACCTGGAGACCTCCCATCATCAACAACCAAGTTCCAATGCTGACCGACTCTTCGGACGGCTGGAATACCAAAGACATCCCCCTGGGCCAAGTAACCTTATACTTTAACCTGGTTTGACGCTGTCAGTGCGCGAGACTCTGCATCATGATCTCCAATGATCGTCGCGTTCAACTCGAGCTTGTCATGTGCGCCGCACTTCTGGAAGGTAAGGATGTTCAGGTACAGCCGAAGTGTGGTGAAGGCAAGAGGTCACGAGCTGCTGCAAGGCAGGTAATTGCCCGCTCGTGCCATCACCTCTGGGCACATGCCACGCGGAGAGTACTTGCACGGCAGCACAAGGTCTTGTCAAGCTACATTAATTACCTATTTGTGCTCCCACGCTCGTGCGTGCCTACGCTTCGTTTCCTGCACTCATCCAAATATCCTAACACCAACATGCGTTCCTTCCTAGCGATCGCGTCGCCAATCCTGGCGTTGTTCCAAACCGCCATCTCTGCTCCAAGTCATTACGATCCAGTCCCCTACGACCAAGCACCTTCATACTATCCCGGAGCACCATGGAGTTTCCCAACACCTGCGAATGGACGGAAAACGTGCAGAGTTGCTGCGGCAGAGAATGGCGGCAACAGCGTCCCCAACATCCTGAAAGCATTCCGAGCGTGCAGCAAGAATGGAAAGGTCATCTTCCAAGACACCACGTGTAAGTAATGTGGGCCGCTGTAGTGTCGCTCGCTGAACGGCCGGTCAATACTGACTACCAGTCGATCAGATCATATCGACTCTGTAATGGAGATTACCGGCTTGTCGAACGTCGAAATCGACATCAGAGGCACCTTGCTCTGGAGTACTGATATTTCCTACTGGCTGGCAAACTCTCTGCCGATGGGCTACCAAAGCCAATCCACTGCCTTCATCTTTGGAGGTGACAAGATCCACATGTACAGCTCAAACGGAAAGGGTACCTTCAACGGCAATGGTCAGGTCTGGTACGAACGCTACGGGACGATCAGTAATTATCCTCGCCGTCCACACCAGATCACCTTCAATGGTCTCACCGATTCGGTGATTGAAGGGATCAAGTTCCTTCAAAGCCAGATGTGGACAATGACGCTCATTCACTCGAGCAAGGTGTTGTTGCAAGACATTTACGTCAATAACACCAACTTCAAGAACAATGCCTACCTCAATAATCTTAACACTGATGGAGCCAACACTATCTACGCTTCTGACATCACGTTTGCAAGATGGATAATTGACAATGGCGATGACAACATCGCTTTCAAAGCCAGTGAGTACTGATGTCAAAAAACATCACGATTTGTATCCTCCACTAACACAGATCTCAGACAGCACCAACGTCCTCGTCGAAGACGGCAGCTTCTACCGGTCCACAGGCCTTGCATTCGGCAGCATCGGCCAGTTCGCCGGCCAACACGAAATCATCGAAGACATCGTAGTCCGCAACATTGCCGCCTACGACAACAAATACTTCGCCTACGTCAAGACCTGGACGGGCGTAGTCCAAGGAACACCACCCAACGGCGGTGGTGCCGGACTGGGCTATCTCCGCAATGTCTCCCTAAGCAACTCTATGG
>Ga0265798_10000297_pt1 | contig 89761 bp, 93 predicted proteins | sample P3T30metagenome_FD_192430 | JGI IMG/M metagenome (GOLD analysis project Ga0265798, IMG submission 192430) | Plant litter microbial communities from East Loma Ridge, Irvine, California - P3 T30 | ecosystem: Environmental > Terrestrial > Plant litter > Unclassified | place: USA: California... | reverse complement strand
ATCCAGCATATCGAGAGCCTGAACGACGTCGTCGCCAGCTTCACCCGCGTGCGGGTTCGCGAGACGGTGCCGGACAGCATCCTCGAAACCGCCGAGATCGAGGTGGTCGATATCCCGCCCGACGAACTGATCGAGCGGCTGAAGGCGGGCAAGGTGTACCTGCCGCAGGAGGCGACCCGCGCGCTGTCGCACTTCTTCTCCAAATCCAACCTGTCGGCGCTTCGCGAACTGGCGCTGCGCCGTGCCGCGCAGGCGGTCGATGCGCAGATGCTCGATCACGTCCGCGCGATGGGGCTGGGCGGCACCTGGGCGGGCAGTGAACGCGTGGTGGTGGCGATCAGCGAGATGCCCGGCGCCGACAACCTCGTCCGCGCCGCCAAGCGCCTCGCCGACGCGCTGCACGCACCATGGACGGCGGTGTTCATCGAAACCCCGCGCACGCAGGCCTTCGGCAAGGAGCAGCATCGGCGCCTCGCGGTGGCGATCAACCTCGCCACGCAACTCGGCGGGCAGATCGCGACCGTGCCGTCCACCAACGTCACCGAGGGGCTGAAGATCTTCCTCGCCGAGTTCCGTGGCACCCACCTGATCGTCGGCAAGTCGCAGCGTTCGCGCTGGTTCGAGCTGCGCCACGGCTCGGTGGTGGACCGGCTGGTGCGCGAGACGCCGGCGGTGGCGGTCCACGTCCTGCCGCTCGATGCGGAGGCGGCGCCGCGTGCGCGCCGCGTCACGCGTGCGCAATGGGGCAAACCGTCCGGCTATGCGTGGACGAGCCTGATGGTCGCGGCGGTGACGGCGATGGGGATCGCGCTGCTGCATGTCCTCAACCTCGGCAACGTGGCGCTGTTGTACCTGCTGCCGGTGATGGTCGCCGCCAGCCTGTTCGGCCTGCGCACCGGGCTATTCGCCGGGCTGGCCTCCAGCCTCGCCTATAATTTCTTCTTCCTGCCGCCGACCGGGACGCTGACGATCAGCAATCCCGAGAATGTCGTGTCGGTGTTCGTGCTGCTCGGCGTCGCGGTCGCCACCAGTCAGTTCACCTCCCGCGTGCGTGCGCAGGCCGATCTCGCCGCATCGAGCGCGCGGGTGAACGCCGCGCTCGCCGGGTTCCTGCGCCAGCTCACCGTGCTGAGCGACCGCGAGGACGTGCAGCGCGCAATCTGCATCGAGATCGCGCGGCTGTTCGACCGCAGCGTGATCTTCCTCGCCCCCGCCGAAGGCCACGGCCTCTCCGTCGAAGCGGCGAGCGACCCGACCTACCGGCTCGACACGATGGATCTGGCGGCGGCGGGCTGGGCGTTCGACACGCGCGCCGCGACCGGCAAGGGATCCGACACGCTCGCCGCCTCCGAATGGCTGTTCCAGCCGCTGGTGGCGGGGGACCATGCGCTCGGCGTGCTCGGCCTGTCCGATGCCGGCGCAGGCGATCCGGTGCGGCCCGACCAGTTGCCGCTGCTCGCCAATCTCGTCGATCAGGCCGCGCTGGTGCTTGAACGCTTCCGCTTGGAAAGCGAGATGCGCGACGTCGACGTGATCCGCACCCGCGACAAGCTGCGCGGCGCGTTGCTGTCCTCGGTCAGCCACGATCTGCGCACGCCGCTCACCTCGGTGATGGCCGCCGCCGCCGCGCTCGACCACGGCGCCACGCCCGAGCTGATCGCCACCATCAAGAGCGAGGCGGCACGGCTCAATCGCTTCGTCGCCAACCTGCTCGACATGGCGCGGGTCGAGGCGGGTGCGCTGAAACTCAATGTCGAGCCGATCGACCTGTCCGACGCGGTGACCGGCGCCGCGCATGACGCTCGGGGCGCGTTGCAGGGTCACGATCTGCGGCTGGAGGTTCCCCCGGACCTGCCGTTGGTGCGCGCCGACCCGCAGTTGCTCCACCATTGCCTGCTCAATCTGCTCGACAATGCGGGCCGCTATGGCGACCCCGGCACGCCAATCGTGATCGAGGGCACGCACCGTTTCGGCACGATCCGGCTGGCGGTGCTGGACCAGGGGCCCGGCCTGCCGCCGGGCCGCGAACAGGAGGTGTTCGAGACCTTCCGCCGCTTCGAGGGGTCGGACCGCGCGGTCGGCGGCACCGGCCTCGGCCTCGCCATCGTCAAGGCGTTCGCCGAGGCGATGGGCATCACCGTCGAGGCGGCCAACCGCGAGGAAGGGGGCGCGCGCTTCGGGTTGACGTTCCCCTCGAACCTCGTGGTACGTGCCGCCGCACCGGAGAATATCTGACGATGTCCGCCACCATCCTTGTCATCGACGACGAGCAGCCGATCCGCCGCCTGCTCCGCAACACGCTGGAACGCGCCGGCTACCGCGTGGTCGAGGCGATGAACGCCGGCGATGCGATGCAGGTGTTTCGCGCCGAACATCCAAGCGCGGTGCTGCTCGATCTCGGCCTGCCCGACCGCGACGGGCTGGAGCTGGTGCCGCTGCTGCGCAAGGGAGTCGCGGGGGCGGGCGAGGCGGTGATCCTCGTCATCTCCGCCCGCGACGAGACCGACCAGAAGGTGGCCGCGCTCGATCTCGGCGCGGACGATTACGTCACCAAGCCGTTCGACACCGAGGAGCTGCTCGCCCGCCTGCGCGTCGCGCTGCGCCACCGCAGCCTGTCAAGCGTCACGCCCAAGATCGTCCGGCGCGGGGACCTGGAGATCGACTTCGACGAACGCGTCGTGCGGCGGGGCGGGCAGGACCTCCACCTCACCCGCAAGGAGCATGACGTGCTGGCGGTGCTCGCGCGCAACATCGGCCGTGTGGTGACGCACGACCGCATCCTCGCCGCCGCATGGAGCCGCGAGGAAGACCCGCGCATCGAATATCTCCGCATCGTCGTGCGCAACCTGCGCGGCAAGCTGGAGGCGCCGGGACCGGTCGGCTCGGTCATCGCCAACGAACTCGGCGTCGGCTACCGGCTGCTCGCCGAGGGCTGAGCCTACGCCGGCACTATGCGATAGCCGGCGACCGCGCTCGAATCGCTACGCGCGCGCCGATAGCTGGATAGCCGGTTGGAGGATCGGCATGGCGAGTGGCTTTCGTGAGGGACGGGGTGATCCTATACCTGCGCGGCGCGGGCGTCGTGCTGGTGGCGGTCGCCCGCCGGTCGCCCGGCCGATCATGCCGCCAGTAGCGGGATCGCATCGCCTCACGCAGGTGATCGGGTGGCGCATCGCCGCGGTCGTGCTGTTCGGCGTCGCGATTGCCGCCAACGTCGCGCACCGGGCGATCTCGTACACTCACAAGGCCGGCCCCGCCGGTTTGACCGATATCGGCCTCGGACTGGCCGCCTTTGCCGCGACGTGGATCGGCGTAGTGCTGCTTTTGCACGGGCATCGTTCATTCTGCCGAAGCCTTGCGAGCACCGCTCCAGTCGCGGCCGTGCCGCTGCCGCCCTCGTTCGTTAATCGTCATGCCATGGCGGAGATGCTGACGGCGCAGGTGCTGGCCCGCGCACGCGCCGCGCATCGCGCGGCTCCCGCCCCGCGCGACGCCGATCAGGCGGAGTGAGGTAACGGCGCCGATCGCGACCGGCATGCCGACCTCAGCGATAGCCGACACTCGCCATCGCACCGGGGCGTCCGGCAGTCGCAATCGTCGTGCCGAGCCGTCGCAGCGTGCTGCCATGATCGAAGCGGTACGTTTCGATTCGGCGGTCCTCCGCGCATTGCAGCACGATGCTGCGTTCGTCGTCGCTCCACGCCGCGCCCTGGCAGAGTCGGCCGGTCGCGGTTTGCGCAACGAGGTCGAGCGCGGTGGCGCTGACGGATAAGACCGCCATCGTGCCCGCCTCACGGTGCCTCGGGTCGCCCGGCGGCAGGTTGGTGCCGTCGAGCAACGTCACTTCCAGCCAGCGCCCGCTGGGGGACAGCGCGAGCCCTTCCGCCGATGGCGGCAACGGCACCGTCGCGACAACGCGCAGCGTGGCGGTGTCGACCACGGCGACGATCGTCTGGCCACCGGCAGGCGAGGGCGCCGATCCGGCGACATAGGCGGTGCGGCCATTCGGGCTGAGTGTGATACCGGACGCGCCGGTACCAATCGCGCCCGCTTCAGGCGCAAGCGTGATGCTTTGCGCCGAAATCGCGAGACGCAAGATGCGCCCGGTGCCGCAGACCACGAGCGCGCTGCGGCCATCGGGCAGGATGCGCGCCGAAACCGGCCGCGATCCGGCGGGGAGCGTCACCGTGTCGCGCGGTTCGAGATGCCGACCGGCAAGCGTGAATGCCGATACGCTGTCAGCACGGGCGTTGGCGACCAGCACCAGGTCGCCGCGCGGCGCAATCGCCACGCCGCTCGCGCCGGCGCCGGCGTGGACGGTCTCGATAAGGCGCGGCCGGGCGGGCGTGGTGAGGTCGACCAGCGACACCGCGTCGCCCGGCACCAGCGGCGGCGTCGCGGACGGGTCGAGCGCCTGCGCGGCACTCACCACCGCATAGCGACCGTCGTGGGTCAGTTTCACGCTTTCAGGCGGTCCGGTCATGCTCGCCCGGACCGCGACGGTGGCGATCGTACGCAGTCCCGCCCGCGTGATCGTCAAGACGCGCAACAGGTCGGGCGTGGTCGTCGCCAGCGTATCGCCTGGCCGCACCGGCTTGCCGTCTTCCGCCGAGACGATGATCTGCCGGGCGTTGGCCGGCGCCGCGCCGGTTGCGACCATAACCGCCGTCATCATGCCAAGCCATCGCTTCGCCATGCCCATCTCCCCAATTTGCACGGACATAGCCTTCCGCGACCGCGCACGTAAGCGATGCTAGACGTCCGGCGTAACGGCGTAGCGTAACCGCACGGCACCGTTGTCCAGTCGGTCGCACGCGCGCAGTGACAGCGACACCTTCCCCTTCAGACCGGCTTCGCCTGCCTCAACGATCGCGGTATTTGGTGCGCCGTCCAGCGCGGGCGCGAGGATGACGATCAGTTCGTCGATCACACCTGCCGCGAAGAACGAGCCGTTCACATGGCCGCCGCCCTCGACCAGCAGCTTCTGAATTGCGAACGCTTTGGCAAGTGTCTCCACCAACGGCGCAAGGGTCATCTCGGCGTCCTCCGCGATGATGTATGAAATGCCGTCGCCGACCAGTTCGGCGAGATGGCTGTCTGGCACGTCGCGGCCGAGCAGCACGATCACGGCGTCGCCGCCCACATCCGGCTTGTCGAAATGCAGCTTGCCCGACCGGTCGATACCGATCGCGAACGGCCCGTCGCGGCGCTCGATGTGGAGCGGGCGTGGTGGCTTTGCGAACGCGGCGGGTGGGTGTGGCGCGCCCTTCGCCATTTCCGCCATCGTGACGCGCCCGACCAGCCAGGCGTCGGGCTGTTCGGCGATATGGGCGGCCTCATAGGCGGCGCTCCAGTTCTTGGGGGTGCCGTCGGGGCTGCGTGTGTAGCGGCTCGGGTGGAGCCGGCCGTCTAGCGACGATGTCATCAGGCAAACGATGTGCGGACGCGGCATGCTGTATCCTTTGTTGAACAGCCGGCATAACGTGCGACCGGTCGATTTCGCGCAGGCCCGCGCGCGATATCGGTGTTGCGCATCGCGCGCGACGGCGCGATGGAGCGGGACTCGCTGCGGACTCGCCCAAGCGCCCGCATCGTTCGTAATGGAGTATGCAAGATGGCCAAACCGGTGAACGATATCGAGGCCGCCGCCGCCGAAATCGTCGAATTGCGCACGATGTCTAGCGCACCGACCACCGAGGCGCGGACGCTCGAACGGGCGCTTGGCGCGCAGATCCGGCTGCTCAGGCGGCGGCAGGACCTGTCGGTGTCCGATCTCGCCACGGCGGCGAGCATTTCGCTGGGGATGCTTTCCAAGATCGAGAACGGCCAGATTTCGCCTTCGCTGACGACGGTGCAGTCGCTTGCCCATGCGCTGTCGGTGCCGATCTCCTCGCTGTTCGAGAGTGTCGAGGAGCGGCAGGATTGTTCGTTCGTGCCGGCCGGGCGCGGCGTCAGCATCGAACGGCGCGGCACCAAGGCGGGGCACCATTACCAGTTGCTCGGTCATCTTTCGCGCGGCGACGTGGTGGTCGAGCCGTACCTCATCACGCTGAACGAGGAGGCGACGCCGCATACCAGCTTCAGCCACGCCGGCGTCGAGCTGATCCATATGGTTCAGGGCGAGATCAAATATCGTCACGGCAGCGAAACGTACCATCTTCGCCCCGGCGACACGATGATGTTCGACTCGGGCGCGCTGCACGGGCCGGAGGCGTTCATGGGCCTGCCGCTGCAATACCTCTCGATCATCGTCTATCCGCGGCACCACGGCTGAGCGCCTAGACTCTGTGGTGCGCGGCACCTATATACCGACCGGTATGGAACACGTTGACACTCTTGCGCCCCCGAAAGGGCGGCCGCGCGAATTCGATCTTGATACGGCTCTGGCTGCCGCGCTGCGGGTGTTCTGGCAGAACGGCTACGAAAGCGCGTCGATGGCGGAACTGACCGCGGCGATGGGCATCACCAAGCCCAGCCTGTACGCCGCGTTCGGCAACAAGGAGCAGTTGTTCCACAAGGCGCTCGACCTCTACGAACGCGACAAGCTGGCCTATACCGAGAAGGCGCTGTCCGCGCCGACCGCGCGCGGTGTTGCCGAGCGGTTCCTGCGTGGCGCGCTCGAGATGCAGACCAGTTCGTGCGACCCGAAGGGCTGCATGGCGATCATGAGCGTCATCTCCTGCGGTGCCGAGGCCGAGTCGATTCGCGCCGACGTGATCGCCAGGCGTGCCTCGTCGGAAGTGGCCCTGGTCGAGCGGTTCCAGCGCGCGAAGGACGAGGGCGAGTTCCCCGAAGGGCTTGAGCCCAAGGCGCTGGCCCGCTTTCTGTACGCGATCATGCAGGGTCTATCGGTTCAGGCGAGCACCGGCACCTGCTGCATGGACCTGACCCAGCTTGTCGAGACCAGCTTGTCGGTGTGGCCGACCAAATAAGGCGGCGCTTAACCCAAAGTAATTTACCTACCGGTACAGAATGCGGTTGACGCGGTGCAGCAGCTTATTATATACCGCTTGGTATTGAAGCCGGGAGCAACAGACAGCCCGGTATAGCGGCGGAAGGGAAACGCCCATGAGAAAACCTACCGGCTGATTTTTCAGCGGCCGCATGTACGCGTGCCGCTCTAGCGTTTCACACAATTTGTACGACAGTCGCGGCGGAGCGTGTCTCCACGATCGTCCGCGCTTGTCCGACCTCGCCCGAACTGCTGGTCCATCCGCGGCGCAGACCTGCGTCTGCGCGAGGGTTGGCGCGCGCCCGATCAAGGGGAATCATCATGGCTTATCTCGATCTCGAACATCCCTTCGCCGCACCGGCGACCGCCCGCACCGCCGCCGACGCGCCGGCCACGCCGGGCTTCTCCGCGCTCGAATGGAGCGTCATTGCGGTCGCCCGCCGCGACAAGATCAGCAGCCTGAGCGAACCCGGCCCGGTGTCGCGCGCGTTCGGCGGGCTGTTCGGCCTCGGCAAGACGTCGCGCCTGGCCGAACCGAAGCTGGAGACGCTGCGCCGGCTGGCGGTGCACGCATGGCGGCGTGGCTATGCGCTGCCCGCATCGGAGGTCAGCGCGTTCCTGACGGCGGGCTTCACCATGGCGCAGGCCGAACTGCTGGTGGCGAGCGTTACCGGCGGCACGGTCGGCTCGCTCGCGTGGAAGATCGCGGCATGAACATGGAAACCCACATCGAAACCGCCGAGGCGAGACCGGTCTCGCGCGGCTGGTCGCGAATGCCGGGCTGGCAGCGCGGCGCGGCGATCCTGCTGCCGCTGGCGGTGGTCGGCTATGCCGGCGCCAGGCTTGCCGCGCCCGCGCCGACGGTGGCGGCGATGCCGGCCCCGGCGGTAACGGTGGCGAACCCGCTGGTGCGCGACGTCAACGAATGGGACGATTATGTCGGCCGCTTCGCACCGAGCCGCTCGGTCGAAATCCGCCCGCGCGTCAACGGCGAGGTGACCAGCGTCAATTTCCGCGACGGCGATGTCGTGCGGAAAGGCCAGTTGCTGTTCACCATCGACGCGCGGCCGTTTGCGGCGCAACTCTCCGAAGCCAAGGCGAATGTGGCGAGCGCGACGAGCGCGCTGGCACTGGCCAGGTCCGACCTCGGCCGTGCGACGCGGCTGGTCGATGACGAGGCGGTGTCGGCGGGCGAGGTCGATTCGCTCCGCGCCAAGGTGCAGGCGGCGAGCGCGGCGCTCGCGGCGGCGCAGGCGCGGGTGCGGGCGCGTGCGCTCGACGTCGAATTCACGCAGGTGCGTGCGCCGATTTCCGGCCGCATCTCCGATCGCAAGGTCGATCCCGGCAATCAGGTCGCGGGCGGCGAGGGGACCGGTGGCACGGTGCTGACCACCATCAACGCGCTCGACCCGATCTACTTCACCTTCGACGGATCGGAGGCGTTGTACCTCAAGGCGCAGCGCGCGCGGCAACCGGGGCAACCCGCCGCGCCGGTTGAAATCCAGTTGCAGGATGAGAGCGAGCATCGCTGGAAGGGTAGGCTCGACTTCACCGACAATGCGCTCGACCAGCGTTCCGGCACGATCCGCGGGCGCGCTGTGCTCGACAATCCCAAGTATTTCCTCACCCCCGGCATGTTCGGCAACATGCGGCTGGCGAACGGCGGCACGGTCAAGGCGCTGCTGGTGCCGGATGCGGCGGTGCAGACCGATCAGGCGCGGAAAATCGTGCTGACCGTAGACCGGCAGAATCAGGTCGCCGCCAAGCCGGTCGAACTGGGCCCGGTCATCAACGGCCTGCGCGTGGTGCGCTCCGGGCTGACGCCGGTCGACCGGGTCATCATCACCGGCGTGCAGATGGCCGCCCCCGGCGCCAAGGTCGCGCCGACGCTCGGCCGGATCACGCCCGAGGCGCAGGCGGCCGCGCCGAACGTCGTGGCGCCCCTCGCCGGAGAGGCGACGTTCGGGCGCTGACCTCACTCTCGTAACATCTTCCGGTTCGCACTCCAGAACACGTGGCCGCACCTTGGGTTCGGCACGAACGGGGGAGATGTGCCCGACGACGTTTCCTTTTTCAAAGGACGAACATCATGCGCCTCTCGCGCTTCTTCATCACCCGGCCGATCTTCGCCGGGGTGATCGCCGTCGTCATCACGCTGATCGGCGCGATCGCCTATTTCGGGCTGCCGGTGTCGCAATATCCCGACATCGTGCCGCCGACCGTTACCGTGTCCGCCACCTATCCCGGCGCCAATGCCGAAACGGTGGCCGAGACCGTCGCCACGCCGATCGAGCAGGAGATCAACGGCGTCGACAACATGCTCTACCAGTCGTCGCAATCGACCGGTGACGGCAAGCTGACGATCACCGTCACCTTCAAGATCGGCACCAACCTCGATGCCGCGCAGGTGCTGGTGCAGAACCGCGTCGCCATCGCGGTGCCGCGCTTGCCGGAGGATGTGCAGCGGCTCGGCGTAGTGACGCGGAAAACGTCGCCGGACTTCCTGATGGTGGTCAATTTGATCTCGCCCGACAATTCGCTCGATCGCGGGTACGTGTCGAACTACGCGCTCACGCAGATCCGCGACCGGCTGACCCGGATCGATGGCGTCGGCGACGTGCAGTTGTTCGGCAGTCGCGACTATTCGATGCGCGTGTGGATCGACCCCGGTCGCGCCGCCGCGCTCGACCTGACCGCCGGCGAGATCGTCGCCGCCCTGCGTGCGCAGAACGTCCAGGTCGCGGCGGGCACGCTCGGACAGCCGCCCTATGCGCAGGGTGACGCGTATCAGATCAACGTCGAGACGCAGGGCCGGCTGACCGATCCCAAGCAGTTCGCCGACGTTGTCATCCGTACCGACGCGGACGGTCGCCAAGTGCGCGTGTCGGACGTGGCTCGGGTCGAACTCGGCGCGCAGGACTACGGATCGAACACCTATATCAGCGGCAAGCCGACTGTCATTCTCGCGGTGTTCCAGCGGCCCGGTTCCAACGCGCCCGCCGCCGCACGCGCAGTCACCGCGACGATGGACGACGCGCAGAAGCACTTCCCCAAGGGTCTCGCCTACCGCGTCATCTACAACCCGACCGAGTTCATCGCGCAATCGATCGATGCGGTGAAGCATACGCTGATCGAGGCGATCATCCTCGTCGTCATCGTCATCCTCGTCTTCCTGCAGAAGTGGCGCGCCGCGATCATTCCGGTGGTGGCGATTCCGGTCTCGCTGATCGGCACCTTCGCGGTGCTGGCGGCGATGGGCTATTCGCTCAACAACCTGTCGCTGTTCGGGCTGGTGCTGGCGATCGGCATCGTGGTCGACGATGCGATCGTGGTGGTCGAGAATGTCGAGCGTAACCTCGAACACGGGCTCTCCCCGCTGGAGGCGGCGCGGACCTCGATGGACGAGGTGTCGGGCGCGCTGGTGGCGATCGTGCTGGTGCTGATCGCGGTGTTCGTGCCGACCGTGTTCCTCACCGGCCTGTCGGGCGCGTTCTACCGCCAGTTCGCGGTGACGATCACGACCGCGACGATCATCTCGCTGGTGCTGTCGCTCACGCTGTCGCCCGCGCTTGCTGCGATCCTGCTCAAGCCGCACGACAACCGCAAGCAGGGCCGCATCGGCGCGGCGGTGACGCGCGCCGGAGACGCCTTCAACCGCGGCTTCGAGCGGTTGAGCAACGGCTATGCGGCGTTGACGCTGCGGCTGGTGCAGGCGCCGCGCAAGATGATGCTGGCCTATGTCGGTATGATCGCGCTGACCGTGGGCGTGTTCTGGGTGACGCCGACCGGCTTTATCCCCGCGCAGGATCAGGGGTACTTCCTCACCGTCATTCAGTTGCCACCCGGCTCCTCTGTCGATCGTACCGATACGGTGATGCGCAAGGTCGCCGCGCGCATCCTGCCGCTGGCGGGCGTGAAGGGCGCGGTGATGCTAGCGGGCTTCGACGGCCCATCGCAGACGCTCGCGCCGAACTCCGCCGCCGCCTACATTCCGCTGAAAAGCTTCGCGGAGCGGCAGAAGCTGGGCGTCACGCTCGGCAGCATCATGGCGGAGGCGGGCAAGGCGACCGCCGACATCAACGAGGCGCGGCTGCTGATCGTGCCGCCACCGCTGATCCAGGGCATCGGCTCGGCGGGCGGCTATCGCATCATGGTGAAGGATCAGGAAGCGCGCGGTTACAAGGAGATGGGCGCGGCCGCGTTCGGGCTGATCGGCAAGGCCAACCAGACCAAGGGGCTGAAGCAGGTCTACAGCTTCTTCGATACCGCCACGCCGCGCATCTTCGCGGATGTCGACCGGACCAAGGCCAACATGCTGGGCGTACCGCCGGAGCGGGTGTTCGAGGCGTTGCAGGTCTATCTCGGCTCGGCGTTCGTCAACGATTTCAACCTGCTCGGCCGCACCTACCGCGTGACGGCGCAGGCCGACGCACCGTTCCGCCGCACCCCTGCGGATATCGCCAACCTCAAGACGCGCTCGAACTCCGGGCAGATGGTGCCGATCGGGACGGTCTCGACCTTCCAGGACAAGACCGGGCCGTACCGCGTGACGCGCTACAACCTCGCGCCCGCCGTGGAGGTGGACGGCGATACCGCACCGGGCTTCTCCTCGGGCCAGTCGCTGGTGACGATGCAGAAGCTCGCCGACGATACGCTCCCCAAGGGCTATTCGACCGAGTGGACCGGCATCGCCTACCAGCAGCAGGCGGCGGGCAGTACGGCCGGCATCGTCTTCCTGATGGCGGTGGTGTTCGTCTTCCTGGTGCTGGCCGCGCAATATGAGAGCGTGACGCTGCCGCTGGCGATCGTGCTGATCGTGCCGATGTGTCTGCTCGCGGCGATGGTCGGCGTGAACCTGCGGGGGATGGACAACAACGTCCTCACCCAGATCGGCCTCGTCGTGCTGATCGCGCTGGCCGCCAAGAACGCGATCCTCGTGGTCGAGTTCGCCAAACAGGCCGAGGAACAGCAGGGGCTGACCCCGGTCGAGGCGGCGGTGCAGGCGGCACGGACCCGGTTGCGGCCGATCCTGATGACGTCGTTCGCCTTCATCCTTGGCGCGGTGCCGCTGGTGACGGCGAGCGGGGCGGGGTCGGAGCTGCGGCAGGCGCTCGGCACGGCGGTGTTCTTCGGCATGATCGGCGTGACCGCGTTCGGGCTGATCTTCACGCCGACCTTCTACGTGGTGTGCCGCGCGCTCGCGGTGCGCATGGCGCGCCGCCGGCCTGCCGCCCCGACCGCTGCCGATCCCCAGCTTCAGCCCGCCGAATAGGAGCGGAACATCATGAAGAAGACCCTGTTCGCCACGATCTCGGCGCTCGCGCTGTCGGCCTGTGCGGTCGGCCCCAACTACGTCGCGCCGGTGCCGACGCCCAAGACGGTCGGCGGGTTCGCCGGCGCCGTCAGTCCGGCGGTGGCGGCGACCGCACCCGACGACACCTGGTGGAAGCTCTATAACGATCCCGTGCTCGACCGGCTGGTCGGGGAGGCGCTCGCCGCCAACACGGACATTCGCGTCGCGGTGGCGCGGCTCGATGCGGCGCGTGCGTCGTTACGGGGTGCGCGCAACGACCGGCTGCCGCAGACGCAATTGAGCGCGCAGCCGGGCTACGGGCGCCTGCCGTCGATCCAGCGTGGCCTCGGCACCGCCAACGCGACCGAGCAGGTCGACGTCGGGCTCGACGTGTCGTACGAACTCGACCTCGCCGGTCGCGTGCGGCGCAACATCGAGACGGCGCGGGGCGATGTGAGCGCGGCGGCGGCGGATGCCGATGCGGTGCGCGTCGCGATCGTCGCTCAGACCATCCGCGCCTATGTCGATGCCGCCGGCGCCGCCGAGCGGCTGGCGGTGGCGAAGCGCGTGGTCGGCCTCCTCGACCGTTCGGTGACGCTGACGGGCAAACGCTTCGATGCCGGCCGCGCCGAACGGCTCGACGTGATCCGCATCCAGACGCTGCGCGATCAGCGTGCCGCCTTGGTGCCGGAGATCATGGCCGAACGGCAGTCCGCGCTGTTCCGGCTCGCCACGCTGACCGGCCACGCGCCGCAGGAACTCGCTGCCGACGCCGGCCTGCGCGCCGATCCGCCGCGGCTCGACCAGCCGATCCCGGTCGGTGATGGGCAGACGCTGCTCGCCCGCCGCCCCGACGTGCGCGCGGCCGAACGGCGGCTGGCGGCGGCGACCGCGCGGATCGGCGTGGCGACGGCGGACCTCTACCCGCGCATCACGCTCGGTGGATCGGTCGGTTCGACCGGCACCAGCTTCAGCGACATTTTCGGCGGCGGCCCATTCCGCTGGCTGGTCGGGTCGCTCATCAACTGGTCGTTCCCCAACACCGGCGCCGCTCGTGCGCGGATCGCGGGGGCGGAGGCGAACACGCGCGGCGCGCTCGCCAGTTTCGACGGGACGGTGCTGACCGCGCTGGAGGAGACCGAAACCGCGCTATCCACCTACGCGCGTGAAATCGACCGGCGGCAGGCGCTGGTCGCGGCGCGCGACGGCGCGGCGCGCGCGGCGAAGATCAGCGAGGCGCGCCAGCGTGAGGGCACGATCGATTTCCTGACGGTGCTGGATGCGCAGCGGACCTTCGCCGATGCGGATGCCGATCTCGCGACCGCGGACGTGCGCATCGCGGACGCGCAGGTCGATCTGTTCCGGTCACTCGGCGGCGGATGGTCTGTGCCGGTCGTCGCCGCCACCGGCAGCGGCGACCATGCCGGGCGGTGAGCACTTACGGCAAACGGGTGACGGCGTTCAGAACCAGATGCGTGCCACGCCGAGCGCCACGGCCCACAGCGCGAGGCTGAACGGCAGCGCAACCGCTATGCCCGCGATCGGACTGCTCGTGACCGTGTCGGCGACGGCATGTTCTTCCGTCATCTCCAGTTCGTATGCGGCCACGATCGGTCCTTCAAACATCTCGTCTCTCCCCTGCTGTTCTTATACGACGAGAGCGAAACGATCTTAAAGTCGGGACGTCCCGCTACGGATTACTACGTAGCACGGGGCGAAATGGAGGCGCGGTCTGCGACGAATAGCCAGCTGCGGATCGCACTGGCGAGGTTTGGCGGATCGGCAGCGGTGATCCGCACCGCGTCGATCTCGGCGATCAGCGCGCTGAGCGGCAGCGCATGATCGCGCGCCGCCTGTTCCAGTGCCTGCCAGAATACCGGCTCTAGGCTGATCGAGGTCGGGTGCCCGGCGATCGTGACCGAGCGTTTCACCGGGCCGGCGAACCCCCCCGGTGGCGCGACGATCCCCGACACGGTCAGGGCGTATCGAACAGCGCCGCAAGCTGTTCGATGATCGTCCCGCCAAGCTGTTCGGCATCCATGATCGTGACGGCACGCGCGTAATAGCGCGTCACGTCGTGGCCGATGCCGATCGCCACCAGCTCGACCGGCGAGCGGGTCTCGATCCAGCCGATCACCTGCCGCAGATGCCGTTCGAGGAAGCTGCCCGAATTGACGCTGAGCGTGGAATCGTCGACCGGCGCACCGTCCGAGATCACCATCAGGATCTTGCGTTCCTCGCGCCGCGCGATCAGCCGCGAGTGCGCCCACAGCAACGCCTCGCCGTCGATATTCTCCTTGAGCAGCCCCTCGCGCATCATCAGCCCGAGATTGGGCTTGGCGCGCCGCCAGGGCTCGTCCGCCTGTTTGTAGACGATGTGGCGAATGTCGTTGAGGCGGCCGGGCTGGGCCGGGCGTCCAGCGGCGAGCCACGCCTCGCGGCTCTGCCCGCCCTTCCACGCGCGGGTGGTGAAGCCGAGGATTTCGGTCTTCACGCCGCAGCGTTCCAGCGTGCGGGCGAGAATGTCCGCGCTGATCGCCGCGATGGAGATCGGGCGACCACGCATCGAACCGCTATTGTCGATCAGCAGCGTGACGACCGTATCGCGGAACTCGGTTTCGCGTTCGATCTTGTAGCTCAGCGACAGCATCGGGTTGACGACGATCCGCGCGAGGCGCGCCGCGTCGAGGATGCCTTCCTCCTGGTCGAAATCCCAACTGCGGCTCTGCTGCGCCATCAGCCGGCGTTGCAGCCGGTTGGCGAGCTTGGTCACCGCGCCCTGCAAGTGGACGAGCTGCTGGTCGAGATAGGCGCGCAGGCGGATCAGCTCGTCGGCGTCGCACAGATCGGTCGCGGCGACCACCTCGTCAAACTTCGTGGTCCATGCCTTGTATTCGAACTGCGGCGGGAAGTCGGACGTCGGGCGGTTGGGCCGGGTCGGCAACATGCCGTCTTCGCCGTCGTCGCCGGGTTCGCCCTCGCCATCGTCGAACTGCTGGTCGTCGCGGTCCTCGCCTTCGCCGTCCTGCTCTTCGCTGTCGCTGTCGGAGCCGCGCGCCTCGATCTCGCCTTCGCCCTGCTCGCTTTCGGAGTCGCCCTCGTCGGTGTCGTCGGTCTGCTCCTGCTCGTCGGTGCCTTCCTCCTCGGAACCGCCCTCATCGGTTTCCTCGGGCACCAGTTCGCCCTCGACGAGATCGAGATCCTGGAGCAGCCGGGTGGTCAGCCCGGCGAACGCGCGCTGGTCGTCGATCGCCAGCGCCAGCGCGTCGAGGTTGCCGCCGGCGTTGCGCTCGATCCAGTCGCGCACCAGCGCGAGGCCGGGCGCGGCGGCGGCGGGGGACTGCTCACCACTCAGCCGCTCGCGTACGATCAGCCCGAGCGCGGTCGACAGCGGCACCTCGTCGCGATTGCGCGCGCGCGTGATCGGATCGGTCCGCAGTTTCGCATCGAGCGCCGTCGCGAGATTGTCGGTGATACCCGCGAACCCGCGCGCGCCAAGCGCCTCGACCCGCGCGTCCTCGACCGCATCGAACACCGCGCGCGCCACCGCCTCGGCAGGTGCGCCACGGTCGTGGAGCTTGGCGTCATGGTGGCGCAACCGCAGCGCGAAGCCGTCGGCAAACCCGCGCGCCTCCGCCACTTGCGCGGCCGGCAGGTTGCGCGCCGGCATCGGCACCTTGATGTGCTTGCCGGACTGCACGGGCGCGTCGGCGGTGAAGCCAAGCTCCACCTCCGGCTCACGCGACAGCGCGCGCGTGGCGCCGCCGAGCACGGTCTTGAAGCGATCGAGCGGGGTTTCGGTGGCCATCGGCTGTCCGCTTACGCCTTCGCGACCACGCTCTCGGGCAAGTCCTTGCCGAACACGCGCTGGTAGTACTCCGCCACCAGCGGCCGCTCTGCCTCATCGCATTTGTTGAGGAACGACAGGCGGAACGCGAAGCCGATATCGCCGAAGATCAGCGTGTTCTGCGCCCAGGTGATGACGGTGCGCGGGCTCATCACGGTCGAGATATCGCCGTTCATGAAGCCGCGCCGGGTGAGGTCCGCCACCTTGACCATCTGCTCGACGGTCTGCTTGCCCTCCGGCTTGTCGTATTCGCCCGATTTCGCCAGCACGATCCGCGCCTCGATCGCAGCGGGCAGGTAGTTCAGCGTGACGACGATGTTCCAGCGATCCATCTGGCCCTGATTAATCTGCTGCGTGCCATGATACAGCCCGCTGGTATCGCCGAGGCCGATCGTGTTGGCGGTGGCGAACAGGCGGAACCACGGGGACGGGCGGATCACGCGGTTCTGGTCGAGCAGGGTCAGCTTGCCCTCGGTCTCCAGCACGCGCTGGATCACGAACATCACGTCCGGGCGGCCGGCGTCATATTCGTCGAACACCAGCGCGGTCGGCGTCTGGAGCGCCCACGGCAGTAGCCCCTCGCGGAATTCGGTGACCTGCTGGCCGTCCTTCAGCACGATCGCGTCGCGGCCGACGAGGTCGATCCGGCTGATGTGCGCGTCGAGGTTGATGCGGATGCACGGCCAGTTCAGGCGCGCGGCGACCTGTTCGATATGGCTCGATTTCCCGGTGCCGTGATAGCCCTGCACCATCACGCGGCGATTGTGCGCGAAGCCCGCGCAGATCGCCAGCGTGGTGTCCTTGTCGAACACATAGGCCGGGTCGAGATCGGGCACGCGCTCGTCCGCTTCGCTGAACGCGGGGACTTCCATGTCGGAATCGATCCCGAACAGATCGCGGACCTTGGCCATGCGGTCGGGCGCGTCGAGGATCGTCGTCTCGCGGCTGTCGGGCTGGGTGTTGGGAATGTCGGTCATGGAGCGTTACGTACCGTGTTGTTAGCTGTCGCGAAGACCCCTAACGCATCGCGCGCGCAAACGGCACTTCGCTTTGTTCACTGCGAACGATATCGCCTTGCGTCAAGCCATCGTCTCCACGCGCGGTGGCATCGTGCGTTGCTTTCGACACTCCGGCGGCGCATCATTCGCGAAAGATGAGTCGGGAGGGATGGGCGATGAGCAAGCGTATCTTCGTGAACTTGCCGGTCGACGACGTGACGAAATCGGTCGCTTTCTATGAAGCGATCGGTTGCGTGGTCGATGCGCGCTTCAGCAATGCCAATGCGGCGATGCTGGCATGGTCCGACACGATTTCGTTCATGGTGCTGAGCAAGCCGTTTTACGCGGGCTTCACCCCCAAGCGGATCATCGACGCGAAGACGGATACTCAGGTCTTGATCGCGCTCGGTTTCGACAGCCGCGCGGAGGTCGACGCCATCACCGACGCGGCGATCGCGGCCGGCGGGCGCGAGGCGCACGACCCGGAAGATACGGGCTTCATGTACAGCCGCGCGTTCGAGGATCTCGACGGTCACGGTTTCGGCCCGTTCTGGATGGACATGGATGCGGCGGTGGCCGCGATGCAGCCGGCCTGAGGGCGCGACCGGCATGACCCTGGACTCGCCCGCTGCGATCTGGGCCGGCCGCACGCTCGGCGCGGTCGCCGTCGTGATGCTGGCGATGGACGCGGGCGGCAAACTGCTCGTGCCCGAGATGATGATCGCCAACAGTCCGCCGCTCGGCCTGCCGGCCGACCCGGCGTTCTACCGGCTGCTCGGCGCGATCCTCGCGGTCGCGACCGCGCTCTACGCGTGGCCCCGCACCGCGCCGCTGGGGGCGGTATTGCTGACCGGCTACCTCGGCGGTGCGGTCGCGGTGCATCTGCGCGTCGGCAGTCCGCCGTTCGGGTACACGCTGTTCGGCGTGTATCTGGGGGTGATCCTGTGGGGCGGGCTGTGGTTGCGCGACGCGCGCGTGCGGAGGTTGGTACCGCTGACGAACTGACACGAACGGGAGAGGGACGATGCCGACACCATACGGATTGCCGATCTGGTACGATCTCATCACCACCGACGCGGCGGCCGCGACCGCGTTCTACGGCTCGGTCGTCGGCTGGGGCAGCGCCGCCATGCCCATGCCCGGCGGCGGCAACCCGTACCACATCTGGCAGGCGGAGGAGACCGGTATCGGCGGCATGATCGAGATGGCGGAGCCGCCGACCGGCGGGCCGATCTGGCTCGCCTATTTCAACGTCGCCGATGTCGATGCCGGCATGGCCCGCAATATCGAGGCCGGTGGCAGGACGCTGATGGGACCGATGGATCTGCCCGAGGTCGGACGGTTCGCGCTGATCGAAGACCCGCAGGGCGCTCCCTTCTACCTGATGAGGCCCGATCCCGCGATGGGCGACACCGCGACCACGAGCTTCTCGCGCGATCTGCCGATGCGCTGCGCCTGGAACGAACTCACCACGCGCGACACCGCCACCGCGCTGCCGTTCTACCAGAGCCTGTTGGGGCTCGCGTCGACCGAGGTGCTGGCGATGGGGGAGATGGGCGATTACTGCTTCCTCGACGTCGGCGAAACGCGCATCGGCGCGATGATGAACCGGTCGATGCCCGAGCAGCCGGTGCGATGGGCGTTCTACTTCCGCGTGCCCGATGCGGACGCGGCGGCGAAGCAGGTCGAGGATGGCGGCGGCGCCGTACTGCATGGCCCGATGGAGGTGCCGGGCGGCGAGCGCGTGGTGATCGCGCGTGACCCGCAGGGGGCGCTGGTCGGCTTCGTCTCGGGGGAGACGCAATGACCGGGATCGCGACCTGCCTGTGGTTCGACGGCGATGCCGAGCAGGCGGCCGAGTTCTACGTGAGCGTGTTCCCCGACTCGAAGGTGACGGCGGTGCACCGTGCGGCGATGGATTACCCGGCCGGGCGTGCGGGTGACGTGCTGACGGTCGAGTTCACCGTCTGCGGGCAGGCGTTCCTCTGGCTGAACGGCGGCGGCGGGCATCCGTTCAGCGATGCCATCTCGTTCCAGATCTTCACCGACGATCAGTCCGAGACCGACCGCTACTGGGAAGCGATCGTCGGCAACGGCGGTTCGGAAAGCCTGTGCAGCTGGTGCCGCGACCGCTGGGGCGTGTCGTGGCAGATCGTACCGCGCGCGCTGATGGCGGCGCTCGCCGATCCCGATCGGGCGGCGGCGGGCCGGGCGATGGCGGCGATGATGACGATGCGGAAGATCGATATCGCCGCGATCGAGGCAGCACGAACGGGGGCGGCATGAGCGAGATGCACGAACTGACCGTCACGCGGCTGATCGATGCGCCGGTCGATGCGGTGTGGGACATCGCGACCGAGCGCCTGGTCGAATGGTGGTGCCCGAAGCCGTGGACCACCGACATCCTTGCGCTCGACTGGCGCGCAGGCGGCCGCTCCGCGATGGTGATGCACGGGCCGGCTGGCGAGGCGCACCCGCAGGAGGGCGTGTTCCTGGAGGTTGTGCCGGGCGAGCGCTTCGTCTTCACCGACGCCTATGCCGCCGGATGGGTGCCGCAGACGCCGTTCATGACGGGCATCTTCACCTTCGCCGAGGAGGGCGGCAAGACCCGCTATACGGCAAGCGCGCGGCACTGGAACGAAGCGGCGAAGACGCAGCACGCCGAGATGGGTTTCGAGGCGGGCTGGGGCGCGGTCGCGGAACAGCTTGCCGCGCTGGCCGAGGCGGAGGCGAGAGCCGCGTCCTTCGCCGGGGAAAGTGCGCCGTGAGGGAGGTGACGGCGGGGCAAAGCGCAGGCGCAGGCGAGCCGATCACCCCTTCACGCGAAAGCCCGCGCGCTTTTCAGGTGCGTATACGCTGCGATCACGTCCTGTAGCTTCTTCTCGAAGCTGCGATCGCCGCCGTTGCGGTCCGGGTGGTATTTGCGGACCAGTTCGGCATAGCGCTGGCGCAAACCGCGCCGGTCGATATCGGTCGACAGGTCCAGCACCTTCAGCGCGCGGCGATCGATGTCGGACAGCGGCTTGCCGTCCTGCCGTGACGCGGCCGCCTGGGTCCGCTCGCGGAAGCGCGCGCCGATCGCGTCGATCGGATCGGCGAAGTCGGCCCATTTCGGCGGCCGGTCGGCACCGCCGTTGCCGGTGAAGGCGCGCGTCTCGCGTTGCCAGCCGGCATAGGGGCGTTGCGCGTCGTGGATTTCGTCCACGCTCATGCCCGCGAAGAAGTTGTAACGGGCGTTGAACGCGCGAACATGATCGAGGCAGAACCAGCGGTACGGGCGCGGCCCCTCGAAATCGTTCCTCGGCCCTTCCGCCGGTGCGCGGAACTCGCCGGGCAGGTCGCAGCCGGGTTCGTCGCACACGCGCGCGCTTCCCTCCACCCGTCCGTGGAAGCGGATGCCCGGTCGGTCTTTCTTTTCAGTCTGGCGTGCCACGCCGGCTCCCTGAAATGCTCAAACGGACTATATAGGCGCGATGAACACGCTCGCCACCGGCTCCGTCGCGGATCAGATCACCGCCCGTCTCACCACCGCGCTCGCGCCGTCGCTACTGGAGGTGGTCAACGACAGCCACCACCACGCCGGACACATGGGCGACGACAAATCGGGCGAATCGCATTTCACCGTCATCATCGAAAGCGCGGCCTTTGTCGGCGTCTCGCGCGTTCAGCGGCAGCGGCTCGTCAATCAGGCGCTGGCGGAGCTGCTTGCCGAGCGGATCCACGCGCTGGCGATCAAGGCGCGCGCGCCGGGAGAATGAGATGAGCTATTCCTTGTGGTATTGGCCCGACCTGCAAGGGCGCGGCGAGTTCGTGCGCCTCGCGATGGAGGCGGGCGGCATCGCTTATGCCGATCGCGCCCGCGCCGATGGCGCAAAGGCCTTGCTGGCCAATCTCGAAGGTCTCACCGGGCGCGGGGCGTTCGCGCCGCCGTATCTCGAAACCGAAGACGGCGTGGTGTCGCAGGTCGCCAACATCCTCGCCTATCTGGGGGAAAAGCACGGCATCGCGCCGTCCGGTCTGGCCGATCGCCAGTGGCTGAACGCGGTGCAGCTTACCATCGCCGATCTCGTCGCGGAGGTGCACAACGTCCACCATCCCGTCGCGATGATGGACTATTACGAGGACCAGAAGCCCGAAGCCGCCCGCGCCGCCGCGCAGTTCCGCGAGGAGCGCATGCCGAAGTTCTTGCGGTATTTCGAGCAGGCGCTTGCCGCCAATCCGGGCGACTGGCTGATGGGCGACGCGTGGAGCTACGGTGACACCTCACTGTTCCAGATCGTCGCGGGCCTGCGGTATATGTTCCCGAAACGGATGGCGGCGATTGCGGGCGATTACCCGGCGTTGGCGGCGCTGCACGACCGCGTTGCCGCGCTCGACCGCATCGCAGCCTATCTCGCCAGCGACCGGCGCATTGCGTTCAACACCGACGGCATCTTCCGCCACTATCCCGCACTCGACGCCGCATGAGCGAGCGCAAGCAGCGCCCGGCGGCACGCATCCTGCTGCTCGACGGCGAGGGCCGTATCCTGTTGTTCCGCTTCACGCCCGCAGACCGGCCGCCGTTCTGGTGCACGCCGGGCGGCGCGGTCGATCCGGGCGAGAGCTACGAAGCGGCGGCGCGGCGCGAACTGTTCGAGGAAACCGGCATCGTCGCCGATCCCGGATCGGAGGTCGCGCGGCGGATCGCCGACTTCATCACGCTGGACGGCGTACCCGTCACCGGCGACGAACGCTATTTCCTGATCCGCGCCGACACGGTCGAGGTCGATACCAGCGGCCACACCCCGCTCGAACAGCGGGTGATGCAGGAATGGCGCTGGTTCGCGCGTGAGGACATCGCCACCTTTCCCGAACCGATCTTCCCGGTCGACCTGCTCGACATGCTCGCCACGCTGGAGACCCCATGACAGACGATCTCATCCTCCAGACGCTCACGCCCGTCACGCATGATCTCGGCGGTTTCAAGGTGCACCGTACCTTGCCGGCGAAACCGCGCACGATGGTCGGCCCGTTCATCTTCTTCGACCAGATGGGGCCGGCGCATCTCGAGGTGGGCAACGGCATCGACGTGCGACCGCACCCGCACATAAATCTCGCCACTGTCACCTACCTGTTCGGCGGCGCGATCGAGCATCGCGATTCGATCGGCAGCGATGCGCGGATCGAGCCGGGCGCGGTCAATCTGATGACGGCGGGGCACGGCATCGTCCATTCCGAACGCTCGCCCGCCGATGAGCGCGGGCGCGGTCCCGAACTGTCCGGCATCCAGACGTGGCTGGCGCTGCCGGAGAAGGACGAGGAGATGGACCCCGCATTCGAGCATCAGCCCGCCGCCGACCTGCCGATGCTGCGCAACGGTGGCGTCGAGGCGCGTGTCATCATGGGCGACCTGTGGGGGCTGAGCGCGCCGACCACCAGCTATGCGCAGACGATCTATGCCGACATTGTGCTTACCCCCGGCGGCAGCGTGCCGATCGACGCATCCGCGGACGAACGCGCGCTGTACGTCGCGCTGGGCGAGGCGACGCTGGATGGCATGACGCTCGAGCCGATGACGCTCTACGTGCTGCGCCCCGGCACAACGCCGACGCTGCGTTCGGAACGCGGCGGGCGGGTGATGCTGGCCGGCGGCGAGGCGTTCGCGACGCCGCGTCATGTGTTCTGGAACTTCGTGTCGTCCAGCCGCGAGCGGATCAACGAGGCCAAGCGCGCGTGGAAGGCGGGCGCGTTCCCCAAGGTGCCGGGCGACGACAAGGAGTGGATCCCGCTGCCCGAGGTGCCGCTCACGGTCAGCTATCCGTGATCCGCATTCCGCTCGCCACCGGTGTCGATCTCGACGTCGCAGTGGCGGGCGATCCGGCACGGCCCGCGATCGTGCTGTTGCACGGGTTCCCGGAATCGCACCGCACGTGGCGGCACCAGATCCCGGAACTCGCGAAAACGCACTTCGTGATCGCGCCTGACCAACGCGGCTATGCGCGCTCGTCGAAGCCGGAGCGACAAGCGGACTATGCGCCCGACCGTATCATGGCCGACGTGTTCGCGCTCGCCGATCACTTCGGACTTGAGACGTTTACGTTGGTCGGCCACGACTGGGGAGGGGCGATCGCCTGGGGTGCGGCGATGACTCGGCCCGACCGAGTGACGCGGCTGGCGATCCTCAACGCACCGCACCCGGCGCTGTTCGCGAAGACGCTGGCCGATCCGGCGCAGGCGAAGGCGAGCAGCTATATCGGCTTCATCCGGCGCACCCGGCTCGACCGTTCGCGCGTGCTGGCACGGGTGTTCGGCAGCCGCGTCGCGCAGCGGCTGGCGGCGCTGGTGGTCGGTCAGGACCGCGCCGCACACCTGGACGAGTGGAGCCAGCCCAGCGCGATGACGGGGATGCTGAACTGGTATCGCGCAGCGGCGGAGCAGCAGGATACCCTTCATCGGCAAACGCCGGCGCACAGCGCGGAAGGTCCGCCTGCCACTGACGTCCCGCTGGTGACGCAACCGACGCTGGTGATCTGGGGGATGCGTGACCGCTATCTGCTGCCGGTGCAACTCGACGGGCTGGCAGCGCTGGTGCCCGACCTGACGCTGGTGAAGCTCGACGCCGGGCATTTCATCCCCTGGGCGGCGCCCGATGCGGTCAACGCCGCGCTGCGCGACTGGCTCGATCGCGGCTGACCTGCCCGGCGGCGCGGGTCACTTCCGCCCGATCTCGCGCGTGAGCATCGCCTCCAGCCGCACCGGGTCGATCGCACGGACCACCTCCGCGGGTTGCTCGCCCAGGCCTGGCTGATCGCCCGCGCGCCATGACAGCATGTCGCCATAGCCGGCCGAGAACACCGTGTCGTAATCGACGAACAGCGTCTCGCGTTCGGTGACGATCGACGGGTCGAGCCACACCGCCGCGGCGATCTCGTCCCACATCGGCCAGTCGGTCGGCAGCGTGGCGATGAACTTCGCGACTTCAGGCGTGGCCCCTTTGGCAAGCCGCGCCTGCAAGGCGGGGGAAAGCTGCGTCGCGGCGGAAGGATCGACCGGCACTGCCACGATCCGCCGCCACGGTGCGCGTGCGACGATGCTCGCCGCCTCGGGATCGAAACGGGCGTTGAACTCGCGGCGCGGCGCGTTGGTGTAGTCGCGCGCGAACTCGGTCGCGACCGTGCCGCTCAGCACCTGATGCGGGTTGAGGCTGCCGGCCATGTAGACCAGTTCCTTCGCCAGCCCCGCGAAGCTCGGGTCGAGCCGCTGTGCCAGCGCGATGTTGGTGAACGGCCCGGTGGCGAGGATCGTCACCTCGCCCGGGTACTTATGCACCATGCGGATCAGGAAATTGGCGGCGATCTGATCCGCCGGCTTCGTGGTCGGGTTGCCACCGGGCAGATCGACCGGGTCGGTCGGTCCGGGAAAGTCGCGCGCCGCCTGCCCAGTGGGCGCCTTCGTCCACGCGCCGCGCCAGGACAGCTTGCCGTACAGCGCCTCCCACCGATCGGTCTGCGCTTCGGTGTTGACGAGCGGATAGGTCGCGCCCTGTATGACCGGCACATCGCTGCGGCGCGCGATCTCCAGACCTTTCAGCGCCATGGCCGTCGCGCGGTTCGCCCAGACGTTGCCGGAGACGGTGGTGAGGCCCAGCACCTCCACATCGGGGTCGCGCAGCAGCATCAGGTGCATCAACTGGAAACCGTCATCGTCGATGATGACCATCCGCTTCGGCTTCGCGCCGGCCACACCGATGCTGAGGAAGACCGCGAGGATCAGCGCGGCGAGCCGCATCACCGCGCCGCCACGAACGCGTCGAGCCGGGCGAGATGTGCCGCCACCGCGTCCGGCGCGAGGAACGAACCCGTGAAGCTGTTGCGCGCCAGCGTCGCCAGCGCGTCGCGGTCGAGCACGCCCGCGATCGCGCGGTAATTGTCGCCGACATAGCCGCCGAAATAGGCCGGGTCGTCCGAGTTGACGGTCGCCTTCAGGCCGAGTTCCAGCATTCGCGCGATCGGGTGCGCGGCGATGTCGTCGACCACGCACAGCTTCAGATTGGAGAGCGGGCACACCGTCAGCGTCATGTCGTCCGCCACCAGCCGGGCGACCAGCGCGTCATCCTCCAGCGCGCGGTTGCCGTGATCGATGCGGTCGACGTGCAGCACATCGAGCGCCTCCCAGACATAGGCGGCCGGGCCTTCCTCGCCGGCATGCGCGACGAGCTTCAGCCCCTTCGCGCGCGCGGCGGCGAACACGCGCGCAAACTTCTCGGGCGGGTGGCCGACCTCCGACGAATCAAGCCCGACGGCGGCGATCCGGTCGAGCCACGGTTCCGCCGCGGCGAGCGTCGCGAACGCGGCGTCTTCGCTGAGGTGCCGCAGGAAACTCATGATGAGGCTGCTGGTGATGCCGTGCATCGGCTCCGCCGCGGCCATCCCCGAAAGCAGCCCCTCGATCACCGTCCCGAACGCGACGCCGCGATCGGTATGCGTCTGCGGATCGAACATGATCTCGGCATGTCGCACGCCATCGGCGGCGGCACGATCGAAATAGGCGGTGGCGAGATCGTGGAAGTCCGCCTGCGTGCGCAAGACGTCCGCACCGGCATAATAGATGTCGAGGAAGTCCTGGAGGTTGCCGAACGCGTAGGCGGCGCGAACATCCCCCACGCTTGCATAGGGGATCGCCACGCCGTTACGCTGTGCGAGCGCGAACATCAGTTCGGGTTCGAGGCTCCCTTCGATATGGAGATGCAGTTCGGCCTTGGGCAGGCCGGTGATGAAGCTGTCGAGATCGGTCATGCCGCAGTTTATCCGCGCGGCCCCGCAGCATCAAATGCAATGATGGGTCGTGGTGTTCGCAGAGCGGGTGTGGCGGTGGTGCTCGTCACGGCGAACGGCGCCGCGCAGGTGTTCAGCCGAACCGGCGCGAGGTCCAGGTGACCAGTACCGACACCGCCATGACGCCGACGTCGAGTGCCGCCTGGACGCGGTGCGGGGTGAGATCGCGCGGATCGTGCAACTGGATACGCAGATCTGCCGATGGATGGCGCATGGCCAGTGTTGCGACCAGCACCAGCGCCAGAACCATAGCCGCCCGTCGATTGCGCATGATCGGTCTCCCCCGGCACGAAACATACGCGACGCCGGTGGCGGGGGCAAGCGGTGCTCAGGCGGCGAAGCGCTGGAGCGTAGGTGCGCCGCGCGTACGGTCGCGTCCTGCCGCTTTTGCTTCGTAAAGGGCGCTGTCGGCGGAACGATACAGCGCCTTCCAGTCGGCTTCGCGCAGCAACGGCCCGGTGCAGGTGCCGATGCTCGCCGTGACCTGGATGTCGAACGGCATGCGCGCGTTGCGGAGCCGATCGAGAATATGCTCGGCAAGCGCCTCCGCATTGGCGCCGGTTACCACCGCGAATTCCTCGCCGCCAAGGCGTGCGGTCAGCGTATCGGCGGGCAGCGACTGGCGTAGCGTCCTCGCGAAGATGCGTAGCACCTCGTCGCCGCCATCATGGCCGATCGTCTCGTTGACGCGCTTGAAGTGGTCGAGATCGACAATCAACAGCGTGAAATCGCCCTCGCGCCCGATCGCACCGCGCAGGAAAGCGCGACGGTTGAGCAATCCGGTGAGCGGATCGGTATCGGCGAGCAGTCGCGCCGCGATCTCCTGTTCGCGCGCCTCATCGCGCTCGCGCGCCAGCAGCAGCACGCGGTGTCCGATCGCAAGGCTGGACAGCAACGCCTCCAGCGTCATCGACAGCACCGACGAATTGTCGAGCCAGAAATTGTACCGCCCGCCGACCATGCCCCAGATGACGCGCACCACCGCAAGCGTGAGCGGCACCGCCCAGGCGAGCGTGAAGAATGGCAGAAACGCACTGTGTTGCCGCCACGCATTGACGAGGATCGGCACGACCGAACCCAGCAGCAGCAGAAAACCAAGCGCATAGGCGGTGTCGAGCACGTGCAGCCAGACCGGCGCGATCGCCACGATGCCGACGGCGGGCACACCGACCGCAACGCTGGAGATGACGCTGATCCACCGCAACCGTGCCGTCATCACCCCCTGCTCGAAGAAGTTGCGCAGGAAGGCGAGCGCGGAAATCCCGATCAGCGCCAGCAGCGCATAATTGAGCTTCATTCGTAAGGTGTTGGCAAGATCGGGCACCGCCCAGGCGAGCGCGCCCGAAGACGTGGCCACATAGGCGATCAGCGACACCATCATGAGGCAATAGAACCGCATGTAGCGGTGGCGCAGCGCATAGGCTAGGCCGAGGTTGAACAGCAGCAGCGCCGTGCATGCGCCAGCGATACCGGCATAAAGCGCGGCGAGATGCGTGTCGGATCGACTGACCTCTCCGCCGGTCGCCAACGTGGGCGCGAGGAGCAGGCCGCGCAGGTTCGAGACGCCCTCGACATGCCAGAGCAGCCGCACGACCGGAGCCTCGCGCCACGGTAGCCATCGCTGGAAAATCGCACCGAGCCGAAGATTGCGGGTGGCGGCGTTGTCGTCCGAGCGGATCGAGACGATGGTGCCGTCCGCAAACAGCGCATGCAGCGTCATCGCGTGCTGCCAGACCGTTGCCGAACGCACCGCAAGCCGGTTGACGCCGGCGGTGACATTGAGCGGCTGGCTCATCAGCCAGAAATCACCGTCGCCGAAGCGGACCTGAGGCGTGGTGCAATCGAAACGTTGCGGGGTGCGGAACAGCTTGGCGGCCGCCAGCCCTGGCGCATCGCGCAGCACGCACGCACTGATCGGCAGCCCGACCGGGCCAGCTTGCGCGAGTGCATGCGCGGGCAGCAGGCACACGCCGAACACAATCGCGAGCGAGATCGCGAGGCGTGAAACAAGGCTGCGAAGGAAAGGGCGCCGCGACATCGTATCGCGTTGCTAGACTGATAAGACCAACAATCGGTAAACCTTGTACCGAATGCAGCCGTGATGCCATCGGCGGTGGCGCGCGCCGCACATGCCAGCACCGGATGCTGAGGCGGGGATCTGGCAGGTAACCACGCGACAACTGTAAGCCAAGGTTTGTCGCTGGGGCAGGTAGCGACAAACTCGAATGCGCGGACAGCGCTGAAGAGCGATGCCGGCGGGAAGGGCATTACCCGACCCGCCGGCGAGCTCTTTATTTGGCGGGCGTTTCCGCCTTGTCGAGCTTGGTCTTCTTGGGCTTCTTCGGTGCCGCGGGCGTGATCTCGAAGGAAAGGGCGTTGTCCTTCAGCTTCACGGTGACCTCGCCGCCGTGCACCAGCTTGCCGAACAGCAGTTCCTCGGCAAGCGGCTGCTTGATCTTCTCCTGGATCAAGCGGCCCATCGGACGCGCGCCGTACAGCTTGTCATAGCCCTTGGTGGTGAGCCATGCCTTCGATTCATCGTCCAGGTTGATGTGGACGTTACGGTCCGCCAGCTGCAATTCGAGCTGGAGGATGAACTTGTCCACCACCCGCGCGACCACCTCGGTCGGCAGGTACCCGAACGGCACGATCGCATCGAGCCGGTTGCGGAACTCAGGCGTGAACATCTTCTGCACCGCCTGCTCGTCCTCGCCCTCGCGGGTGAGCGTGCCGAAGCCGAGCGTTTCCCGCGCCATGTCGGACGCGCCGGCATTGGTCGTCATGATGAGGATGACGTTGCGGAAATCGACCGTCTTGCCGTGCTGATCGGTCAGGCGGCCGTTGTCCATCACCTGCAACAGGATGTTGAACAGGTCCGGGTGCGCCTTCTCGATCTCGTCGAGCAACAGCACGCAGTGCGGCTGCTGGTCGATCGCATCGGTGAGCAAACCGCCCTGATCGAACCCGACATAGCCCGGAGGCGCACCGATCAGCCGGCTGACCGAATGGCGCTCCATATATTCCGACATGTCGAAACGCTGGAGCGGGATGCCCATGATCGTGGCGAGTTGCTTGGCAACCTCGGTCTTTCCGACGCCGGTCGGACCGGTGAACAGATAGTTGCCGATCGGCTTCTCCGGATCACGCAGACCCGCGCGGCTGAGCTTGATCGCCGAGGCGAGCTTCTCGATTGCGGCGTTCTGGCCGAATACCACCCGCTTGAGATCGGTCTCGAGGCTTTCCAATGCCTTGGTATCGTCGGTCGAGACGGATTTCGGCGGGATGCGCGCCATCGTCGCGATCACGGCTTCGATCTCGCGCGTGGTGATGGTCTTCTTGCGCTTGGCGAGCGGCACCAGCATCTGCATCGCGCCGACCTCGTCGATCACGTCGATCGCCTTGTCGGGCAGCTTGCGGTCGTTGATGTAGCGCGCCGACAGTTCGACCGCCGCCTTGATCGCGTCCGGCGTGTATTTCACCGAATGGTGCGTCTCGAAGGCCGAGCGCAAGCCCGACAGGATCTTGATCGTGTCCTCGATCGTCGGCTCGTTGACGTCGATCTTCTGGAACCGGCGCAGCAGCGCGCGATCCTTCTCGAAGTGGTTGCGGAACTCCTTGTACGTGGTCGAGCCGATGCAGCGGATCGTCCCGCCCGACAGCGCGGGTTTCAGCAGGTTGGACGCATCCATCGCCCCGCCGCTGGTCGCGCCCGCGCCGATCACGGTGTGGATTTCGTCGATGAACAACACAGCATGCGGCAGCTTCTCGAGTTCGTTGACGACTGCCTTCAGACGCTCCTCGAAATCGCCGCGATAGCGCGTGCCGGCGAGCAGCGCGCCCATGTCGAGCGAATAGATCACCGCCGGCAACAGCACCTCGGGCACGTCACCTTCGACGATTTTCCGCGCAAGACCTTCGGCGATCGCAGTCTTGCCGACGCCGGGATCGCCCACATACAGCGGGTTGTTCTTGGAACGGCGGCACAGGATCTGCACGGTGCGATCGACCTCGGGGCCACGGCCGATCAGCGGATCGACCTTGCCGTTCTTGGCCTTCTCGTTGAGATCGACGGTGAACTGCTTGAGCGCAGATTCCGACTTGCCCTTGGACTCCGCCTTGGGCTTTTCTTCCTCGGCGCCCTTCACGTCGCGGGCCTCGGGGGTGGCGCCACCCTTGCCGACGCCGTGCGATATGAAGCTGACGGCATCGAGACGGCTCATGTCCTGCTGCTGGAGGAAATAGACGGCGTAGCTCTCGCGTTCGGAGAACAACGCAACGAGCACGTTGGCGCCGGTCACCTCGTCCCGGCCGGACGACTGGACGTGCAGGATCGCGCGCTGCACGACGCGCTGGAAGCCGCTGGTCGGCGATGGATCAGTCGCGGTGTCGACCTTCAGCGCTTCGAGTTCGGTGTCGAGATAATGCGCGACGGTGGTCTTCAACTCGGGCAAGTCTACGCCGCACGACGCCATCACCTTGGAACCATGCTCGTCATCGACCAGCGCGAGCAGCAGATGCTCGAGCGTGGCATATTCGTGGCGCCGCGAGGATGCGGCTTCGAGCGCCTTGTGGAGGGTGGTTTCCAGCGCTGAGGCGAAAGAGGGCATCAGGATACTCCATGCGGGCCGCAAGCGAACGCACGGCCCTTTCCGACTATGTTGGATGGCGAGGGGTTCGCATCAAGCACTTGAAATGCGCCTGCCCGCCATGTTTCGCGTTTGCCGCCCGGTCTGGCGGGCGCGGTCACTTCCTGAACAGATCGTCTGCGAGACTGCGCTGCCTAGTTGCGCGGTCGATCTGCTGCCGGCTTCTTGCCGCCTCCGCCTCCAGCAGCGCGATCCGGCGCTCCAGTTCTTCGAGCGAGAGGCGTTCAAGATCCTGCCGCGCCAGTTGGGCCAGCGGATCATCCGGGTTTTTCGCGAGAATCTCGTCGAAGTCCATGTGCAGATCGTTGACCGATGGGCAGGGGATGTCAATAAGGTCCAATACGGGGTCCAATCCGGCGGAAGTGGGGCGGCGGAATGAACACGATACCGAAAACGATGCGCGCGATCGATCCGGAGGCACCCGGCGGGCCGGAGGTGCTGCGTGTGGTCGAGCGGCCGGTGCCGCAGGTCGCGGCCGGAGAGGTGCTGGTCCGCGTCGCGGCGGCGGGGGTCAACCGGCCCGACGTGCTGCAACGCCAGGGCGGCTATCCGCCGCCGCCGGGCGCGTCCTCGATCCCGGGGCTGGAGATCGCCGGGGAGATCGTCGGGGTGGGCGAGGGTGTACCCGAAGAGATGCTTGGCCAGTCGGTGTGCGCGCTGCTCGCCGGGGGCGGTTATGCCGAATACGCAGCGGTTCCTGCGGGGCAATGCTTGCCGGTGCCCGATGCGCTGTCGATGGTCGAGGCGGCGGCGCTGCCCGAGACGTTGTTCACGGTGTGGACCAACCTGTTCGAGCGCGCCTATGCGATCGAGGGCGATACCGTGCTGGTCCACGGCGGCACCAGCGGCATCGGTACGATGGCGATCAGCCTTGCCAAGATCTTCGGGCTGACCATCATCGTAACCGCCGGATCGGATGCGAAATGTGCGGCGGCGCTCGGCCTGGGCGCGGATCACGCGATCAACTACGCGAGCGAGGATTTTGTCGAGCGGGTCCGCGCCATCACCGGTGGCGCGGGCGTGGCGGCGGTGCTCGACATGGTTGGTGGCGATTACCTGCCGCGCAACCTAAAGTGCCTTGCCGACGATGGCCGCCACGTCTCGATCGCGGTGCAGCGCGGCGCCAAGGCGGAGATCCCGATCTTCGAGATCATGCGTCGCCGCCTGACGCTGACCGGATCGACGCTGCGCGCGCGCGACGGCGCGTTCAAGGCGCTGGTGGCGGACGAACTCAACCGCACCGTCTGGCCACATGTCGAGGCCGGGCGGTTGCGCCCGGTGATGGATCGCAGCTTCCCGCTGGCGCAGGCACCCGACGCGCACCGCCGCATGGAGGAGGGAAGCCACATCGGCAAGATCGTACTGACGCTGGAGGATTGACGTGGCGCCCGACGACGATGGCGTCGTCATGCGCGACCGCTACCGGCGCGTCGCGATTGCCGGGGTGATCCTGCTCTACGCCGTCGCGGTTCTCGTCTTCACCGATCGGGACGTACCGTTCGGCCGTCGCGCGATGATCCTGCCGGGTGCCAGCATCCCCTCGTCGCGCGCGCCGGCGGGCTATGCCGCGGCGCTCGACCAATATGGCGTGCATTTGCCGAAGCATGGCGTTCGAGCGATCGTGCAATCCGCACCGCTGGCCCCGCCCGACCGGCTTCACTTCGGCTATTCGATCATCGAGACCAGTATCTTCGGCGCGCCTTATGGGTTCGGCAAGGACGACGGCTATGTCGTCTACTACGAGACGCTGCGCGAGTTCGTGTACGCGCCGGTGAATGAGGATTACATGCGCAAGGTCGGGCTGCCCGGGCCGATGCCGCTATCCAGCCAGTCGTTCGCGTGGTGGCGGCATGTCTGGGGCTGGGTCTTCCCGCTCGCGCTGACCGGCTGGGGCTGGTTCGAGCTGGGTGCGGCCCGTCGCAAGCGCGCAGTCGAGGGGCTGATCTGACCAATCGGGCGTGGCGCCGCTGGTGATCCGCATAACCGAGCGTGTTTGCTCCGCGCTAGCCATCGCCGTATGGCCGCACGAAAGGGGATGCCGCATGACCGATCTGATCCTGCACGAATATGCGCCGTCGGGAAATTGCTACAAGATCCGCCTTACCGCCGCGCATCTGGGTATGCCGCTGGATCGCCGGAATCACGACATCCTCTCCGGGGAGACCCGCACCGAAAGGTTCCTCGCCACCGTCAACGCCAACGGCCGTATCCCGGTCCTCCAGATCGGCGACCACTTCCTGCCCGAGAGCAACGCCGCCTGCATCTGGCTCGCGCACGGCTCCGCGCTGATCCCGGACGATCGTTTCGATCATGCGGACATGCTGCGCTGGATGTTCTGGGAACAATATAACCACGAACCCAATGTCGCCACGCTGCGCTTCTGGCGCGCGATGATCGGCGAGGCGAACCTCTCCGACGCACAACGCACGCAAATCCCGGCGCGCGAAGCCGCCGCCGACGCCGCGCTCGCGCTGATGGAGGAGCATCTCGGCACCCGCGACTGGTTTGCCGCCGGTCGCTTCACGCTCGCCGATATCGCGCTCTACGCCTACACGCATGTCGCGGGCGAGGGCGGGTTCGATCTCGCGCGCTACCCCGCCATCTCCGCGTGGCTGGCGCGGGTGGCGGCACAGCCGGGGCATATCGCCATCACCGCGTAACGCAGGTGTCATGCCAGCGGACACAAGCTGTAACATTGCGCGGGCATAGCCCGGACCAGCCCAGACTGGACCCGGGAGAGACCGTATGGACGCCGTCACCAGAATCGCGATGACCCTGCTGCCTGGCGACGGCGCCGTCACGGATCTCGCCGATTTCGCCAATTCCACGCCGTCGATACCCGAACACACCCCGACCGAGCGGCAGCGCTTCCGCACGATCTGGATCAGCGATATCCACCTCGGCACGCGCGGCTGCAATGCCGAGATGTTGATCGACTTCCTCGACCATGTCGACAGCGACACGATGTACCTGGTTGGCGACATCATTGACGGCTGGCGGCTGAAGAAGAAGTTCTACTGGCCGGACGCGCATAACGACGTGGTGTGGCGCCTGCTGAAGCGCGCCAAGCGCGGCACCGATGTCGTGTATATCCCCGGTAACCACGACGAGGTGATGCGCCAGTTTTCCGGCCTCAGCTTCGGCGGCATCTCGATCCGGCGGAAAGCGATCCACACCACCGCCGATGGCCGTCGCCTGCTGGTGCTGCATGGCGACGAATTCGACGCGATCACGCTGGCGCACAGATGGCTGGCGCATGTCGGCGATGTTGCCTATGAATCGCTGATGGCGCTGAATCGGCTGGTGAACGCATACCGCCGCCGCTTCAACATGCCATATTGGTCGCTGTCCAAACATGCGAAGGCGAAGGTGAAGAACGCGGTCGAATTCATCTCGAATTACGAGCAGGTGATCGCCGAGGCCGCTGGTGCGCGCGGCGTCGATGGTGTGGTGTGCGGCCACATCCACACCGCCGAGGTGCGTGATATCGGCGGCGTGCAATATTACAACGATGGCGATTGGGTGGAGGGTTGCACCGCGCTGGTCGAGCATTTCGACGGGCGGATGGAAGTGCTGCATTGGGCCGATGAGATCGCCACGCGCCAGGCGGCAGCGGAGGCGCCGGCGAAGATCGAGATGATGGCGGCCTGACGCAGGTGCGGATCGCGATCGCCACCGATGCGTGGAGCCCGCAGGTCAACGGGGTCGTGCGCACGCTGCAATCGGTCCGCGCCGAGTTGGAGCGGCAGGGGCATGAGGTGCTGGTCGTCTCGCCCGACCAATTCTATTCGCTGCCGTGCCCGACCTACCCGGAAATCCGCCTCGCTCTCGCCAGTACGTCGGGGGTCGGCAAGATGCTGGCGGACTTCAACCCGCACGCCATCCACCTCGCCACCGAAGGGCCGGTGTGTCTGGCGGCGCGGCGCTGGTGCCTGTCGCAGAAATTCCCGTTCACCACCGCCTATCACACGCAATTCCCAGATTACGTCTCGGCGCGGACCGGCGTGAACCCGGAATGGGTGTGGCGCTACATCCGCTGGTTCCACGCGCCGGCACAGGCGATCCTCGCCTCCACGCCGTCGATCGAGGCGACGCTGAAGGGCCATGATCTCAACAACGTGCGGGAATGGGGTCGCGGCGTCGATCTGTCGCTGTTCTCCGCCGCGACCGAGCCGGACGCTGAGCTGCGCGCGCTGCGTGAGAACGGGGCCGGGCCGATCATGCTCTATGTCGGCCGGGTTGCGGTGGAGAAGAATATCGAGGCGTTTCTGACCGCCACGCATCCCGGCACCAAGGTGATCGTCGGCGACGGGCCGGCACGCGCATCGCTCGAAGCACGCTTCCCGGAGGCGAAGTTCCTGGGGGCCCGTTTCGGCGCGGACCTCGCCGCGGCCTATGCGGCGGCGGACGTGTTCGTCTTCCCCAGCCGCACCGATACGTTCGGGCTGGTGATGATCGAGGCGATGGCCTGCGGCACGCCGGTCGCAGCGTATCCGGTGATGGGGCCGCGCGACGTGCTGAAGCCGGGCGTGGGCGTGATGGACGAGGATCTCGACACCGCGATCGCGCAGGCGCTGACGCTCGACCGCGCCGCCTGTGCCGAATACGGCGGCAGCTTCACCTGGGAGGCGAGCGCGCGCCAGTTCCTCAAGGCGCTCGCGCCGGTGGGGCTTGAAGACGCCGCGATCGCCGCGTAAGCGCGCCCGGTTTCAATAGAATTCACGGCGCTTGCCCCGGCGCGCCATCCGCATTAAGTCATGTCCATTAAAGGTGGCCGCTCCGAAAGGGGCGGCCCTTTCCGTTTCTGAAGGAGTATCTACGTGGCCCAGCCGCTCATGCCCCACGCGACCGCGTCCTGGCTCGTCGACAACACCGCGCTCTCGTTCGAACAGATCGCCGAGTTTTGCGGGCTGCACATCCTGGAAATCCAGGCGATTGCCGACGATACCGCCGCCACCAAGCTGACCGGCCGCGATCCGGTGCGCGCGCATGAAGTGACGCAGGAGGAGATCGAGAAGGGCCAGGCCAATCCCGATTACCGCCTCGTCATGCTGAAAGGCCCCGAGCAGGTCCGTCGCACCAAGGGACCGCGCTATACGCCGGTGTCGAAGCGGTCGGACAAGCCGGACGGTATCGCGTGGATCATCCGCAACCACCCGGAAATCTCGGACGGCGCGATAAGCCTGCTGATCGGCACCACCCGCACCACCATCGCTGCGATCCGGGACCGCAGCCATTGGAATATCGCCAATATCACCCCGAAGGACCCCGTCACGCTCGGCCTGACTACCCAGCGTGAACTCGACGCGGCGGTGGCGAAGGCGGCGAAAGCGGCCGGCATCGAGGCACCCGTCGACACCCGTCTGGAAGGTGATCGCGAGGCGCTCATCACCGAACTGCGCGCCCAGCGCGATCAGCTCGCACGCGGCGAGAGCGGTGAGGGCACTACGTCCAGCCCGGCCGAGCCGACCGCCGAGACGTTGTTCCGGCGCTAAGACGCGAGGGGCTAGCGGTTCGGTCGTTCCTTTCCCGCCAGCCTTTCCCGTCCGCGCGGAAGGCTGAGGGCTGGCCGAGAAAGCAGCGTCGGCGCGTTATCGCGACCGGTGCGCGCCCGCGTCGAGGTACGTTGAGCAGCGTGCCAAGGCAGCAATCATAGCCGGGTCAACGCACGATAAAGGCGTTCCGGCGATTTTGTACCGCTCGGTCTGGTAAGCCGGCGCGTTGCTCCCCACATCCTGTGCATGACAGCATATTCCCTTCTCGATCTTGTCCCCGTTGTTGAGGGCGGGTCCGTCGCACAGAGCCTCGCCAACGCCGCCGATCTGGCGCAGGCGGCGGAACGACTCGGTTTCACCCGCTACTGGACGGCCGAGCATCACGGTATGCCGGGCATCGCCAGTGCCGCCACGTCAGTTGTGCTTGGCCACGTCGCCGCCGCGACGCGCACGATCCGCATCGGCGCAGGCGGGATCATGCTCCCCAATCACGCGCCGCTCGCCATCGCCGAGCAGTTCGGCACGCTCGATGCGCTGTTCCCCGGCCGCATCGATCTCGGCCTCGGTCGCGCGCCCGGCTCCGACCAGCGTGTCGCCCGTGCGATGCGCCGCACGCTCGCCAGCGATGCCAACGCCTTCCCGCGCGATGTGCTGGAATTGCAAAGCTATTTCGCCGACGACGGCCAGACCGGCATCTCCGCCACGCCCGGCGCTGGTGCGGACGTGTCGCTGTGGATCTTGGGGTCGAGCACGTTCGGCGCGCAACTTGCCGCGATGCTGGGGCTGCCTTACGCGTTTGCCTCGCACTTCGCGCCCGACGCGCTGATGGAGGCGATCGCGATCTACCGCCGCGATTTCAAACCGTCCGCCGTTCTCGCCAAGCCGCATCTGATGGCCGGCTTCAACGTGATCGCCGCCGATACCGATGCCGAGGCCGAATACCTTGCCTCGTCGCAGCAGCAGGCATTCATCGCGCTCCGCACCGGGACGCCGGGCCTGTTGCCACGTCCGGTCGAAGGGTACCGCGCTGGCCTCGGTGCGCAGGGCAATGCGATGCTCGATCACGTGCTGCAATGCTCGGCGATCGGCAACGAGGCGACGGTGGCGAAGGGGATTGCGGCCTTCATCGCGCGCACCGGCGTCGACGAGATCATGTTGACCAGCATGATGCACGATCACGGCGCGCGGAAGCACAGCCTTGAGATCGCCGCCAGCGCGATGCGCTCGCTCACGCCGGAGCGCGTTGCTGCCTGATCGGCGGCTGACCGCTAAGCGCGCCGGATGCGGATACCCTCGGCCCCCGCGTCCGGCACCAGCCGGGCGTAATCCGCCACCGCCGCGCAATCCGTGACGAGCGGTTTGCCGTGCGTGGCGGTCAGCACCAGCACGGTCGCGCCCGCCGCCTGACCCGCCGCGATCCCGGCGGGTGCATCCTCCAGCACCAGACACTGCGCCGGATCGACGCCAAGCAGCCGCGCGGCCATCAGATATCCGTCCGGCGCGGGCTTGCCCTGGGTGATGTCCTCGGCCGTCACGAACACGGCAGGCGGCGGTAACCCCGCCGCCGCTAGTCGCCGCTCCGCCAGCAGGCGCGGCGCGGAGGTGACGATCGCCCAGCGCTCCGGCGGCAGCGCGCCGGTAAACGCGACCGCGCCGCCGAGTGGCACGATATCGGCGACGTCCTCCATCTCCATCTCGGTCAGCCGCGCCGCTTCACCTTCGGGATCGGCGATGCCGAGCCGCCGGATCGTATCCACCGCGCGCACGCCGTGCATGATCGACAGCACATGGGCGGGATCGACGCCGACTTCGATCGCCCACCGCGTCCAGCACCGCTCGGCCGAGGCGACGCTGCTCAACAGGGTGCCGTCCATGTCGAACAGCAGCCCGGCGAACGGCCGGTCAAGGATGGTGTCGAGTGTGCCCATCCGGGTGGTCTGATCGTGGTTCATGATAGTATCTGCCTGTGAAAAGCCGCGCGGCGCGAACGAAGGGTCAATTCGCCGCCGGCAACCGCAGCCGCACCAGCAGCCCGCCGAGATCCTCGCTCTCCTCGAGCGCGACCGTGCCGCCGTAGATCTCCGCCACATCGCGCACGATCGCCATGCCAAGTCCGGTGCCCGGCTTGCCGCTGTCCAGCCGCACGCCGCGATCGAAGATGCGTGCGCGCTGTTCCTCGGGGATGCCCATGCCGTCGTCCTCGATGAGGAACTCAACGAAACCGGCCTGCGCCTTCACCGTCACGAACACGCTGCCGCCGCCGTATTTGGCGGCATTCTCGACCAGATTGCCGAGCATCTCGTCGAGATCCTGCCGCTCGACATGGACCTGCAAGTCCTTCGGGCCGTCGGTATCGATCCGAACGTGCCGATACAGCCGTGCCACCGCGCGCTCGACCGATTCGAGGCTCGGCCATACATCCGCCCGACTGTGCGCGGAGCCGCGCCGTCCGACCGCGCGGGCGCGCGCGAGGTGATGGTCCACCTGCCGCCGCATCGTCCGCGCCTCGCGCACCACCGTCTCGCCGAGATCGTCGGCCTGCGCGGTGGCGGCGTTCATGATGACGGTCAGCGGCGTCTTCAGCGCATGGGCGAGATTGCCGGCATGGCGGCGCGCTTCTTCCGCCTGTTTTTCGTTATGCTCGATCAGCGCGTTCAGTTCCTCGACCATCGGCGCCACTTCGATCGGCATCGCACGTTCGATCTGGCGCGCCTTGCCCGCGCGCATCCGGGCGATTTCCTCGCGGACTTTCCGCAGCGGCCACAGGCCGTAGAAGGTTTGCAGCGCGGCCATCACGATCAACCCGAAGCCGAGCAGCGCGAAGCTCTTGAGCAGCGTCGATCGCAGCACCTTGATCTGCGCATTCAGCCCAGCGCGGCTTTGCGCAACCTGGAAGCGCCAGTGGACCGGTGATCCCGGCAACTGAATATCGCGTTCGACGATGCGCAACTTCTCATCGGCGAACTGGTTGCTGTCGTAGGTGTGCACGCCAAGATCGTTGTGCGCCCCGCCATAGGCAAGCCGCCGGTCCCACAAGGAGCGCGATGGGAACGGTTCATGCCCCTTCGCGCTCACCTGCCAGTACAGCCCCGAATACGGTTCGAGGAAGCGCTGGTCGGCCGCCTCGCGCGTGAACATCACCTCGCCCTGCGGCCCGATTTCGGACGAGAGGATCTGCGCCTTCAGCACATATTCGAGCTGATCGTCGAAGTTCTGCGTGATCGCGGTGGTCAGCACCCGGTCGAGCGCATAGCCGCCGCCGCACAGCAGCAGCAGGATCCACATCGCCGCCACGCCGATCATGCGCCGGCTGAGCGAGCCGGTGGTGCGCACGCGCGGGTTGGGCGGGGAGATGTCCGGCGCGGGCGCTTCGGTCATGCCCGCGCCCCTGCGCGCAATGGCCCCCGGGAGATCAGGAGAGGTAAGGTGGCCAGCATCGAAGAACCCGCCCGGCTCAGGCCTTCGGTTCTTCGAGGCTGTAGCCGAGGCCGCGGATCGTCGTGATGACGTCCTGCCCGAGTTTCTTGCGGATGCGCGTCACGAACACTTCGATCGTGTTGGAATCGCGGTCGAAATCTTGGTCGTAGATATGTTCGATCAATTCGGTGCGGCTCACCACCTTGCCCTTGTGGTGGAGCAGGTAGCTGAGCAGCTTGTATTCCTGCGCGGTCAGCTTCACCGGCTCACCCGCGAGCGTCACCTTGCCGCTGCGCGTGTCGAGCCGCACGTCGCCGGCGATCAGTTCGGACGAGGCGTTACCGGAAGCGCGGCGGATCAGCGCGCGCAGCCGCGCGATCAGTTCCTCCGACTGGAACGGCTTGGCGACATAATCGTCCGCGCCCGCATCCAGCCCCGCCACCTTGTCCGACCAGCTGTCGCGCGCGGTCAGCACCAGCACGGGCATCACCTTGCCCTCCTTGCGCCAGCGGTCGAGCACGGTCAGGCCGTCGATCTCGGGCAGGCCGAGATCGAGCACCACCGCATCGTAATTTTCGGTGCTGCCGAGGAAATGTCCCTCCTCACCATCCGTGGCGAGGTCGATCGCATAGCCTGCGCCTTCAAGAGTGTTCTTGAGCTGCTGGCCAAGATTGGGTTCGTCCTCGACGATCAGAACGCGCATTGCTGTCCCCTTTTATTCTAGCGGGTTGGGCTCAATGGCCGGTGCGGCCGATGATCTGACCGGAGCGGCCATCCACATCGACCCAGATGACGACGCCATCGCGCAGGAACTTCAGCGTGTAAACGCCGCTGTCGCCCTCGAAGTCGAAACCGAGATACTGGGCGCCACGCATCGTCGGCAGCACGCGCGCCTCGATTTCGGGAAGCGGCAGGATGCGACCCTGCTGGCGCTTGCGCCACACTTGCTGCTGGTCGCGCTGCTGCGCCGGCGCAGCGGCTGCGAGCGGCGCTGCAAGGAGCAGCGGTAATAGCAGGGCGGACAGCATCTTCATGGCGTGTCGCATAGGGGGCGTGCGTTGAACAGCCTGTGAATGACGCAGCGCGGCAGTGCTCCGCACTGACTCGCGCTAGGACGGCCGGCAGGCGCGAAGCGACCTGTCCGACGACGCGGGATTTACGCCCGCGTCGGCCCGTCGGTTATGTGGAAGGCCGCCGACGCCGCGCCAACCCTCCACATCGCTCGTGCCTAGCGCAGTCGAGGCACCGGCGCTTCAGGCTAGTCCCTCGACTGCACCCGGGGACGAACGGCGCGGGACAGCCACGCCGCGGCAAAGCCGCGTCGTCGGACGGAGCTTGAGCGCCGTCGGCCGGGCGTGCGCTGGCCGGCGCTGGCGCTTGGCCCTCGCTTTAGCTGCGCTAAAGCTTTAGGGGGCGCACGCTATGGCTGCTGCACCAATCCTCGCTTACGAAAACCTCGGCGTTATTCAAGGCTCCGGCTGGTTGTTCCGGGGGCTCGACATCAACGTCGGCCCCCGTGACCGGCTCGCGCTGATCGGGCGCAACGGCGCCGGCAAGACCACGCTTCTGAAACTGCTCGCCGGCGCGATCGACAGCGACGAGGGGCGCCGCACGATCGTGCCCGGCACCCGCGTCATCATGCTCGAGCAGGAGCCGGACCTGCGCAGCTTCCCGACGCTCGACGATTACGTCATGGGCGGCGACAACCCGCCGTTGCAGTATGAAGCGGATGCGATCGCCGATCAGCTCGGCATCGACCTCACGCGTGAATCCGCTTCCGCCTCGGGCGGCGAGCGCCGCCGCGCCGCGATCGTGCGCGCGCTCGCGCTCGACCCGGACGTGCTGCTGCTCGACGAGCCGACCAACCACCTCGATATCGCCGCGATCGACTGGCTGGAGGAATGGCTCAACCGCTTCCGGGGCGCGTTCGTCGTCATCAGCCATGACCGCACCTTCCTCACTCGCCTGACCAAGCAGACGTTGTGGCTCGATCGCGGCGCGATGCGGCGCGCGGAGATCGGCTTCGGCGGGTTCGAGGCGTGGACCGAGCAGGTCTATGCCGACGAGGAGCGCAACGCCCAGCGGCTCGACGCCAAGCTGAAGCTCGAGGAGCATTGGCTACTGCGCGGCGTCACCGGCCGCCGCAAGCGCAACCAGGGCCGCCTCACCAAGCTGATCGAGATGCGCGCCGAACGCGCCGCGATGGTCGGCCCGCAAGGCTCCGCCAACCTGACGATCGGCACCGACGACGCGCGCAGCAAGGTGGTGATCGACGCCAAGCACATTTCCAAGAGCTTCGGCCCGCGCACCATCATCGACGATCTGACGCTGCGCATCACGCGCAAAGACCGGATCGGCATCGTCGGCGCGAACGGTGCCGGCAAGTCGACGCTCATCAAGCTGCTCACTGGCGTGCTGGAGCCGGACAGCGGCACGATCCGCTTCGCGCAGACCATCGAGGCGATCGTGATCGACCAGCAGCGCACCAAGATGGAGCCGCAAAAGACGGTGCGCGACGTGCTGGCTGACGGCGGCGACTGGGTGGAGGTGCAGGGGGTGCGCAAGCACGTCATCGGCTACCTCAAGGACTTCCTGTTCGACGGCCACATGATCGACGCCAAGATCGGCACGCTGTCGGGCGGCGAACGCTCGCGGCTGCTGCTGGCGCGCGAGTTCGCGCGGCCGTCCAACCTGCTGGTGCTGGACGAGCCGACCAACGACCTCGACCTCGAAACGCTCGATCTGTTGCAGGACGTGATCGGCGATTTCGATGGCACCGTGCTGATCGTCAGCCATGACCGCGACTTCCTCGACCGCACCGTGACGGTGACGCTCGGGCTCGACGGGTCCGGCACCGTCGATGTGGTGGCGGGCGGCTACGAGGACTGGGAGCGCCAGCGCCGCGAAAAGGCGCGCGGCGGCAAGCGCGAGAACCCGCGCAAGGTCCAGCCGACCGCACCGCCGGCACCACCCGCGCCGAAGGTGAAGCTCACCTACAAGGATCAGCGCGACTACGAACTGCTCCCCAAGCGCATCGAGGATCTCGACAAGGAGATCGCCCGCGACGAGGCACTGCTGGCAGACCCCGCACTGTATTCGAAGGATTTCGCAAGGTTCGAGACGCTGACCAAGGCCGTGGCCAAGGCCCGCGCAGAGAAAGAGGCGGCGGAACTGCGCTGGCTGGAACTGGCGGAGATGGTTGGGGTGTGATCTGCGCCGCATTAAGCGGCGACCGGACTATGTGGTGTTTGGCGCAAACGCTCGGAACATTTTGAAGGCGCGCTCTAGCAAAGCTGACGTCACGTTGTAGCTCTGGCAATCTGCCGGAAGGTCGGCACGAGGGGGCAGTTTCTCCGTTGGAGCACCTCGGCGTGCAAACCAAAGGTCAGACCTGAATGCGCACGATATAGCCGAACGAAAGTAGCGGAAAGGCGCGTTCAATCCTTCGAATGAACCACTGGGCCAAATGTGCCGATACTAATTTCAACCCGCGAGACTGTAATATCATCTTCGCGGCGGTGAAGCGATAAGGCACAATCTCCCAACTGGCGAATTTCGCCCGCAAACAAAGCGTGTTCAGTATCTTGTACGTGAAAACCTGCGTGTGATCTGGGTGCTGTGCTTCGCGTTTGAAAATGCCGAGTAGAGTATTGGAGAATTCCGTACCATTCGGCGTGGTTATGATGAGTTCCTTGCCGTCGTAATTCGTCTTCATGTTTTCAAAAGGTCGATGGTGAACAAAGATGTTCGATAAACTCTCCCGCGACGATCACTTCGACCGCGCGCGCTTGATTGTCGGTAAGTGCTGGATCGGCACCATCGCCTTTAAGGATGATCGCATTGGCACCCGTTCTCAGCCCCTCGGACGGGATAAGAGCGGAACTGTCGATACCGATCACTTCGCGGGCGACTGTCTGCACCCGGCCATGTAGCCAGTGAACCGTGTCCCGCTTCTGGAGCGCCGTCTCGTCGAGGCAGCCGATATCCAGGACGAACTTACCCCGGCACAGGTCGGCAATATACTTCAGCCGATCGACCGGGCGACCGACCCGTACTATCTCAAGGGAGTCATAAGAAAGCGTTCTCACTGCGCGTCCGTTCCTGGCCCTGATGGTGCCTCGCCCGCCAAGGGGGCATCCACCGCTTTGTTATAGCGATGCGGGTTTTTGAAGAGCTTGTCTCCGGTCAGCTTCAGGATCGTCGTTCGCAATCCGTTGTCGGCCCGCATGACCATGTCGGACCAACCTTCGCCGTGTTCCGCGCGAAAGGATGTAGCGTGGAAATAAGACTGTTCCTCCGGCGGCCGCTCGGAAAAATAGTAATTGGAGATGCAGCGACGAACCCCGTCGGCTACGACTTCGTTAACCGAGTGCCACGAACGACGATCGGTGCCCATCAGCACCAAGCGATTGAACTTGCTCGAAATCGTGCGGGCAGGGCCGCGTGGTCCCTCGTCCCACAGTTGCAGGGATCCGCCGTTCGCTTCGTCCCACTCCGGCGTCGCATAATATAGCAGGTTAAGGACGCGATAGCGTTGACGTTCGGCATCATGTGAATTGTCGAGATGTGGGCGCAGATATGCGCCACGGGTCATCGCGCTGATCCCGCCGGCATACAGATGTTCGTCAGGCTCCATAGCCGCGAGACCCGTTATGCTGGCGATCAGCGCAAGCACGCGAGGATTCTGGAAGGCGTAAACAGCCTCTTCCATCAGGGGATCATATCGGTCCATCTGAGCGGCGACATGCTTGCGCTCACGCATCGACACCTTGCTGACCATGGCGCTCGTGCATGGAAACGCTTCGCAGAGGTGATGCGCCAGCGGCTCGGGTAAAAGATCGTCGATGATCGCAGACCGGACCGGGCGTCCATCATTCCACTGGCTGCGGGACGCTGCCTGAGCGACCTGCAACCTCTCAACAATAAGCGTTGCGATGGCTTTTCGATCGAGATTTCGCACGTCTTCGATTCCCATGTGCATCTGTCAGCATCCAGTCGGAAGGCTAACCGCGATCATGGGCGAGTTTGGTTAACGAAGGGTTAGTGGCACGGTGTGACCGCGTCCACGGCTTGCGAATCAGGTCACGATTGGAATGCCGGGCGAAAGCGGCGACCAGCCCCTCAGAACACCGCCGCCACCAACTGCCGGAACGCATCCGCGCGGTGGCTGATCGCCGCCTTCTCCTCCGCCGGCAGTTCCGCGAACGTCTCCTCGCGCCCGAATGGCACGAACACCGGATCGTAGCCGAACCCCACGGCGCCACGCGGTGGCCAGGTCAGGTGACCCTCCGCGCGCCCCTCGAACCACTGGACGTGCCCATCGGGCCACGCCAGCGCCAGAGTGCAGACGAAATGCGCGTCGCGCGATGCGTCCGGCCCCTTTGCCGCCAGCGCATCCTCGACCTTTTGCATCGCCAGTCCCCAGTCGCGCCCGGTCGGCGTTTCCGCCCAGTTTGCGGTATAGACGCCGGGGTCGCCGCCCAGCGCATCGACGCACAGCCCGCTGTCGTCGGCAAGCGCGGGCAGACCGGACAGATCGGCGGCGGCGAGCGCCTTCAGTTCGGCATTGGCGACGAAGGTGGTGCCGGTCTCCTCCGGCTCGGGCAGGTCGAGTTCCTTCGCCGCCACCGCGTCGATGCCGTAGGGCGCGAGCAGGGCGCGGATCTCGCGCACCTTGCCCTCGTTATGGCTGGCGATGACGAGCTTGCCGGGGCTGAGCTTGCGGATCGCTTGCGGCACCACCGTGTCGGTCACTTCGCCACGGCCTTGGCCTGCGCGGCGAAGATGTCGGTGCAGCCGATCCGCGCGAGGCGAAGCAGCCGCAGCAGCGCCTCCTCGTCATAGGTCGCGCCCTCGGCCGTCGCCTGCACCTCGGCGATGTTGCCACCTTCGAGCAGCACGAAATTGGCGTCCGCGTCGGCGTTCGAATCCTCGTCATAATCGAGGTCCAGCACCGGCGTGCCGTTATAGATCCCGCACGAGATCGCCGCGACCTTCTGCGTCAGCGGGTCGGCGGTGAGTTTTCCCTGCGCCATCAACCCGTCGATCGCGAGCCGCAGCGCCACCCACGCGCCCGAGATCGAGGCGGTGCGCGTGCCGCCATCGGCCTGGATCACGTCGCAGTCGAGCACGATCTGCCGTTCACCGAGCAGCTTGAGATCGGTGACGGCGCGAAGCGACCGCCCGATCAGCCGCTGGATTTCCTGCGTGCGGCCGGACTGCTTGCCCTTCGCCGCCTCACGGCTCCCGCGGGTATGCGTGGCGCGCGGCAACATGCCGTATTCCGCCGTCACCCAGCCTTCGCCGCGCCCGCGCATGAACGGCGGCACCTTTTCCTCGACGGATGCCGTTACCAGCACCTTGGTCTCGCCGAAGCCGATCAGCACCGAACCTTCGGCATGCTTGGTGAAGCGCGGCTCGATCGTGATCGCGCGCATCTGGTCTGGGGTGCGGCCGGATGGGCGCATGGTCGTTCTCCGTGAAAGCTGGCGTGTGCCGTATCGCCGCGCGCTGAGGGTGTCACCCCTTCTTGCGCGTTCTGCGTTCCCGACGACATTCCCGGTTGAGCCACGCCCGATCCTACCCCACATATACGCCATGCCCGCCGCCCCGCTCACCGACCTGAACGATCGCGCCCGCGACGTCTTTCGCGTGGTGGTGGAAAGCTATCTCAACACCGGCGCGCCGATCGGCTCGCGCACCATCGCGCACCTGTCCGGCCTCAACCTGTCGCCCGCCTCGATCCGCAACGTCATGCAGGATCTCGAAGAAGCGGGGCTGCTTGCAGCACCCCACACAAGCGCCGGCCGGATGCCGACCGAAATCGGCCTGCGCCTGTTCGTCGATGGCATGATGCACGCGATGGAACCCTCGGCCGAGGAACGCGCCGCGATCGAATCGCGCATCCAGCAGGCCGGGCCGGTCGAGGAGGCGCTCGCCGCCACCACCGCCGCGCTGTCCGGGCTGTCGGCGTGCGCGGGGCTGGTGCTGGTGCCCAAGCGCGAACTGGTGCTGCGCCAGATGAGCTTCGTGCCGCTGTCTGCCGACAAGGCGCTCGCCGTGCTGGTGGGCGCGGACGGCTCGGTGGAGAACCGCGTGGTCGATCTGCCGCCGGGCGTGTCGATCCCCGCCTTGATCGAGGCGGGCAATTACATGACCGCGATGCTCTCCGGGCTCACGCTTGCCGAGGCGCGCCAACGCGTCGAGCGCGAGATGGCCGAGGAGCGTGCGCTGGTCGACAGTGCCGCGCGCGCGCTGATCGAACAGGGTCTCGCGGTGTGGAGCGAGGATGGCGACCGCCGCCCGGTGCTGATCGTGCGCGGGCAGGGGCGGCTGATCGATGCCGCCGCCGCCGCCGATCTCGACCGGATCAGCGATCTGCTCGACGATCTGGAGGGCAAGCAGGAGATCGCCCGGCTGCTCGACAGTGCGAGCGCGGGCGATGCGACGCGCATCTTCATCGGCGCGGAGAACAAGTTGTTTTCGCTGTCCGGCTCGTCGGTGATCGCCAAGCCGTTTCGGGGACTGGACGGGCGCGTGGTCGGTGTGGTCGGCGTGATCGGCCCGACTCGGTTGAACTATGCGCGCGTTGTCCCCATGGTTGATTTCACTGCTGCGACACTCGCGCGGCTCATGGGTTAAAGTAGCCGGGACTGTATGATGATCGAAGAAAACGCCACCGAAACCGCCGCCGATCTGCGTGAGGAAACCGCCGAGGCGTCTCCCGAGCTCGCCGAGCATGACCGCACGGGCGCGCTCGAGGCTGAACTCGCCGAGGCCAAGAAGGCGGTGCTCTACGCGCATGCCGAGGCGCAGAACGTCCGCCGCCGCGCCGAGAAGGAAGCCGCCGACGCGCGCGCCTACGCCGCCACCTCGTTTGCGCGCGATCTGCTTTCGGTCGCCGACAATCTCGAACGTGGTCTGGCGACGATCCCCGCCGAACTGCGTGCCGACGACAAGTTCAAGGCGCTGGTGACCGGTCTCGAAGCGACCGGTCGCGAGCTGGAATCGGTGTTCCAGCGCCACGGCATCAAGAAGATCGTCGCGATGGGCGAGAAGCTCGATCCGAACTTCCACCAGGCGATGCTCGAAATGCCGAGCGACAAGGAGCCGGGCACCGTCGTGCAGGAAATGCAGGCGGGCTATGTCATCAAGGACCGTCTGCTCCGCCCGGCGCTGGTCGCGGTGGCGAAGGCGGGGTAAGCACGAAAGAACGTCCGCTTGCACGATTTGCTTGGAGCGTTGCTAGAAGGGATTGCGGAAACAGCCGCGCCAGATACATGGCGCGGCTGTTTCGTTTACGGTGCATCGGTCGCCATTGTGCTTGCGCTGTTTTTCGTAGCGGCCCGGTCGTGAAGCGATATCATTAAAATGACGCGCTCGTACCGCCCTGACTTTGAAGCGGCTCTACGCATGTTCGCACGTGTGAGCTGGGCGCTGTCGGCGCAAGGTTACGAAGCGCCGGTGCTGGTCGGCGGCGCCGCGGTGGAACTCTACTCGACGGGCGCGATTTCGACCGGAGACTTCGATATCGTCACCGCGCGACAGGCGGCGTTCGAATCCGTTCTGCAAGAGCACGGCTTCGTCCGCCCGAGCGGCCCCGGGGTCGCCACACGCGGCTGGGTTCATCCAGAGTTCCGGCTGGGTTTCGAGGTCGTGTCGTCCACCCTGCTGGACGGGTTGGCCGATCGCGAGCGGATTGAAATGATTGACCTCGGCGAGGATGCCCCATCCGGTCTGCGATCATATCGCTCGAGGATATGATCGCAGACCGGATGGGGCAGTTCGCTTCGGGAACGGCACCCGAGATGCTGGATCAGGCCCGCGCGCTGGCCGCGCTTCACAGCGACATGGATCGCGCATACTTAACCCGTCGAATCATCGAGGAGACTGCTGGTGAACTTTCCATCGAAGACCTCGAAGGGCATCCCTTTCGGTGAATTCGCCGCAGAGATGACGCGCCGCTACGAAGCCGCTGGCAGCCCGATCATCCCTCGCAACGCCGGCAACCGTCGCACGCCCAGCAAGCGCGCGTTGCTGAAGGCGATCGAAGCGGCAGGTGGCCAGTGGTGAACCCGAACCCAAATCTCGTCGCCGACCGGCCCAGCTTCGTCACCCACCTCGAATGTTCGATGACAGGCGAGCGCTACGAGGCGGACCAGCTTCACGGCTTGTCCCGCGCGGGCAAGCCGCTGCTGGTGCGTTATGATCTGGACGGGATCCGCGCCGCCGCGCCGCGCGCGATGGTGGAGGCGCGGCCGACCGATCTGTGGCGCTGGCGCGAACTGCTGCCGGTGCGGCACGCGCGCGATATCGTCAGCCTGGGCGAGATCGAAACGCCGCTGATCCCGCTCACCAAATCGGGCGGGCCGAACGTGCTGGTCAAGGACGAGGGGCGGCTGCCGACCGGATCGTTCAAGGCGCGTGGCCTCGTCATGGCGGTATCGATGGCGAAGGCATTGGGCGTCACGAAGATCGCGATGCCGACCAACGGCAATGCGGGCGCCGCGCTCGCCGCCTACGCCACGCGCTGCGGCATCGAGACGATCGTGCTGTGCCCCGACGACACGCCCGAGATCAACGTGCGCGAGATCGCGATGCAGGGCGCGCGCGTGTACCGCGTCAACGGCCTGATCGACGATTGCGGCGCGATCGTCGCGCGTGGCGCGGCGGAAGGGCGGTGGTTCGACTTCTCCACCCTCAAGGAGCCGTACCGGATCGAGGGCAAGAAGACGATGGGCCTCGAACTCGCCGCGCAACTGCGCTGGGAGCTGCCCGACGCGATCTTCTATCCGACCGGCGGCGGCACCGGCCTGATCGGCATGTGGAAGGCGTTCGCCGAGCTGGAGGCGCTCGGCTGGATCGGCCCGAAGCGACCGAAGATGTTCGCGATCCAGGCGAGCGGCTGCGCGCCGATCGTCCGCGCGTTCGAAGCAGGCGTCGAACATGCGGAGCGCTGGGAGGACGCCTCCACCGTGGCGGCGGGCATCCGCGTGCCGCGCGCGGTCGGCGATTTCCTCATCCTGCGCGCGGTGCGGGAAAGCGGCGGGCAGGCGATGGCGGTCGGCGACCCTGCGATCCTGCGCGCGGTCGACGATGCGGCGCGCAAGGACGGCCTGCTGCTCTGCCCCGAAGGCGGCGCGACGCTCGCCGCCTATCGCGAGGCGTTGCGGCTCGGGTTGATCGACGAGGAGGAGAGCGCGGTGCTGTTCAACTGCGCGACCGGCCTCAAATATCCGATGCCGGATGCGAGCAAAACGCTCGACCGTCATCAGCCGATCGACCTCGCCACGCTGTAGCCTGTGTTTGCCGGTGCGCAGGCGCGCGTTGCCGGCACGCAGAAACAGCGTAGCGAGCGTTTAGCCACGCCGTAGCTTGCGCATCACCAGTCGCCGCGCGCCGCCATCCACAGGCTCACCGCCGCCGCCGCCGCGGTGTCGGCGCGGAGGATGCGCGGGCCGAGCGACACCCCCACCGCGCCCGGCAGCGCGCGGATGGCGTCCCGCTCGGCATCGTCGAAGCCGCCCTCCGGGCCGATCAGGATCGCCGCCGCCGCCGGCCCATCGCGCATTGCCGCCAGCGCGGGCACGCCGCCCGCCTCGTCTGCGAAATACAGCGTCCGCCCCGCCGGCCAGTCCCGCAACAGCGCCGTCAGCTTCACCGGCTCGGCCAGCTCGGGCACGGCGGTGCGCCCGCATTGTTCCGCCGCCTCGATCATATGCGCTTGCAATCGTTCGAGATTGAGCCGGTCCACCACCGTGCGGCGGGTGAGCGTAGGCACCAGCCGCGCCACCCCCAACTCACACGCCTTTTCCACCAGCCAGTCGACCCGCCCCTTTTTCAGCGGCGCGGCGCACAGCCACAGATCCGGCACATGCTCGCGCTCACGGAGGCGCTCGGTCACGTCGAGGATCAGGTCACGCTTGCCGACGGTATTCGCCACCCCCAGCCACTCGCCCGAAACGCCATCGAACAGCTTGACCGGATCGCCCACCTTGGTGCGCATCACCGAGACGAGGTAATGCGCCTGCGGCCCCTCGATCCGCACCTGTCCCGGCCCAAGCGGCGCGGCCACGAACAGCCGCGGCGTCGATTGCGGCGGCCACGCGGGCGTGGCGACCATCAGCGGCGCTTGCCCTGATGGCGGATGTTCGCCGGCCGCCCGCGCTTCTTGATGACACGGTCGCGGCGCGGTTCGGGGGCAGGGCGGCTCGCCCCCTCCACCATCTCGAAGCGCAAGGCACCCGATACTGGGTTCGATTCCGCTAGCCGCAATTGCAGCCGCATGCCGCTGGCATATTCGGTGCCGCTCTCCTCGCCGATCAGCCGCCGCCCCGCCTCGTCATAGCGGAAATACTCGCGGCCAATGTCGCGCACCGGCATCAGGCCATCGCCGCCGATCCCCTCGACCGTCGCGAAGAAGCCGAAGCTCGCCACGCCGGTGATGCGCACGTCGACCACCTCGCCGATGCGGGTGGCGAGGAACGCGGCGACATAGCGGTCGATCGTGTCGCGTTCCGCCTCCATCGCGCGGCGTTCCAGCATCGAGATCGACTGGCCGATCTTCTCCATCGCCGCCGCCTCGCCCGCGGTCAGCCCGCCGTCCCCGAGCTTGTACGCATCGACCAGCGATCGGTGCACCAGCAGATCGGCATAGCGGCGGATCGGCGAGGTGAAGTGCGCGTAACTGCCGAGCGCGAGGCCGAAATGACCGTGATTGTCGGGCGCATAATAAGCCTGCGTCTGCGTGCGCAGCACCTGCTCCATGATCTGCGGGCGGAAATCGAGCTCGCCGACTTTCTCGAGGATATGGTTGAACGTGCCCGGTCGTACCACCTGCCCGAGCGCGAACTCGACGCCAAAGGTTTTGAGGTAATCCTTCAGCGCGACCAGTTTCTCGCGGCTGGGTGGCTCATGGACGCGGTACATGACGGGCGCCTTCTTCGCCTCCAGCGCCTTGGCGGCGGCGACGTTGGCGGCGATCATATAATCTTCGATCAGCATATGCGCATCGAGCCGCTCGCGCGGGGCGACCGAGAGGATGCGGCCCTTCTCGTCAAGCATCACGCGCCGTTCGGGCAGATCGAGATCGAGCGGAGCACGCGCCGCCCGCGCCTTCGACAGCGCCTTCCAGCAGCCCCACAGCGGCGTCAGGATCGGCAGCAGCGTGTCGTCTTCGCGCGCCGCGTCGATGCTCGCCTGCGCATCCTCATAGGCGATGTTGGCGACCACCCGGATCACCGCGCGCGTGAAGCGCCAGGTCGACAGCGTGCCGTTCGCGGCGATGCGCAGGTGACAGACCAAAGCGGCGCGATCGACGCCCTCCTTCAGCGAACAGATGTCCGCGGACAGTTCCTCCGGCAGCATCGGCACGACGCGATCGGGGAAGTAGACGCTGTTGCCGCGCCGCCGCGCCTCCTTGTCGATCGCCGCACCCGGCCGCACGTAGAAGCTTACGTCGGCGATCGCGACGATCGCCTGCCAGCCGCCCGCGTTGGCGGGATCGTCATCGGGGGCTGCCCACACCGCATCGTCATGGTCGCGCGCGTCGGCGGGGTCGATTGCGACGATCGGCAGGTGGCGGAGATCCTCGCGGCCCCCGTCACCCATGGCGCCCAGCGGCTGGGCGGCCACGCGGTGCGCCTCCTCGATCGCCTCGGGCGCGAACACGGTCGGGATGCCGAGCTTGTGGATCGCGATCATCGAGAAACTGCGCGGCGCGAACGGATCGCCGAGCACCTCGGTCACGCGCGCGGTGATGCGTGGCGGGCGCCCGGCCTTCTCGGCCAGCACGAGATCGCCGGGCTTGGCGCCGCCCGCGTCGGAGACCTGGAACTCGCGCCGCTCCTTCTTCTCGACGCCTTGCAGCCAGAGCTTGCCGCCCTCGTCGTGCAGCACGCCGAGGATCAGTTCCTCACCGCGCGCCAGGCTTTTCATGGGATGGGCGATCCAGCCGTTCCCGGCTTCCTCCGTCCGCGCCAATACGCGATCACCCACCGCGAGCGCGCCGTTCTTGCGTTCGCGCACGCGCAGCCGGGGTGCGGGCGTCTCCGCCTCCCACTTCTCCGGCACCGCCCACACATTGCCGCCGTCATCCACATCGGCGATGCGCAGCACCGTCACCTTGGGCAATCCGCCCAGTTTGTGGAAGGCGCGACCCGGGGCGCTGTCGATCAGGCCTTCGTCGGCCATGTCCTTCAGCAGCGCCTTCAGCGCAATCTTGTCCTGCGCGGACAGCCCGAAGGCGCGCGCGATCTCGCGCTTGCCGGCGGGCGTCGGCGAGGTGGTGATGAACTCGAGGATTTGCTCGCGCGTGGGCAGGCCAGGGGTAGGACGTTTGGGCATCCGCAAGAGATAGGGTGCTTACGCGCCCGCGTCACCTTTTCCCGCAGGATCATCGCCATGGGCGAGGTGCAGCGCGACCAGCCGGGCGAGCAGCGTCGCCGGAAACAGATGCCCGAACACCGATTCCAGATTGGCGAGGCTACGTGCAATCGGGTGCAGCGGCACGATGTCACCGTAGCCGGTGGTGGTGATCGTCACGAGGCTGAAATAGGTGAGCGCAGCCGTGCGCTCGCCAGCGCGGGCGGCAAACGTCTGTCCGTCCGCCATGACGATGCCGCCCGGCGCGTGCGCCTCGATCAGCGCATAAGCGATCGCGAATAACGACGCGACGTTTAGATATACCAGCACCGCCCCACGCAGCCGGTGCGCGGTCACGCGGCCGGGGCCGAACACGTGCCGCGCGATCAGCAGGGTCACCAGCGCGTTGAACACGAAAGCGGTCAGCGCGATCACCAGGTGCATCGGCGCGGCCCCGATCCCCATCGCATGTTCGCCGACAATCGGTCCGACCGCGAGCAACGCCAGCGCGGCGAGCAGCAGCGCCTGCGTCAGCCGATTGTGCGCCAGCACCGCAACCGAGACGGCGGCGAACACCAGATGCCCGGCGTCCAATACGACATGCCAGGCCGGATGTTGGCCCGAGAGCGGGATCGCGACGAACAGCGACACCACCTGCACGAACAACAGGGCGCTCATCGCGCGGTCGGCGTGGTGGGGCGGGGCGGCAGTCACGCCTGTACCGTTGGCAAAGGGTGGGAGGAGAGACAAGCGATACTCCTGAGACGATGCGCCGATGTCGCTTTCCCGCAACGCGCACGAACGGCTGATGAACGGCTTCGCGTCTCAGCGCGCGGTCGCTGCCGCGGCAGGAGTCCACCAGGCGTGAACTTGCATGACCGGGATAACCGTCGCGCCCCGGTGTATAAAGTCCAGAAGGTTGCCACCCGAGAAGCTGCGCGGGCATGAGCACGAGCCGGGCGAGGTGTGTCACTGGTGCGCTTGATCTCTCGACACGTATGTCGCGCAAAAGAAAGGCGCCCGGATCGCTCCGAACGCCGTTCTCTAGCCTCAGATCCGCCGCTTGCGTGGCGCCGGCCAACCGCACCTGTGCTTTCGCACCGGCGCGGCGTTGGGCACCTCTTAGCCGCTGTAGTACATGTCGAACTCGACCGGGCTCGGCTGCATTTCCCAGCGATATACCTCGGCCCACTTCAGCTCGATATAGGCGTCGATCTGGTCCTGCGTGAACACGCCGCCCTTGAGCAGGAACTCGTGATCGGCGATCAGGCTTTCGAGCGCTTCGCGCAGCGACGCGCACACCGTCGGCACCAGCGACAGTTCGGCTGGCGGCAGATCGTACAGGTTCTTGTCCATCGCCTCACCGGGATGGATCTTGTTCTGGATGCCGTCGATGCCCGCCATCAGCAGCGCCGACGTGCCGAGATAGGCGTTGGCGAGCGGATCGGGGAAGCGGAACTCGACGCGCTTGGCCTTGGTGCCGGCACCGTATGGAATGCGGCACGATGCCGAGCGGTTGCGCGCCGAATAGGCGAGCAGCACCGGCGCCTCGAAGCCCGGCACCAGCCGCTTGTAGCTGTTGGTGGTCGGGTTGGTGAAGGCGTTGATCGCCTTGGCATGCTTGATGACGCCGCCGATGAAGTACAGGCAGGTGTCCGAAAGACCCGCATAGCCGTTGCCGGCGAACGTGTTCTCGCCCTTGTTCCAGATCGACATGTGGGTGTGCATGCCGCTGCCGTTGTCCATCTTGATGGGCTTGGGCATGAACGTCGCGGTCTTGCCGTAGGCCTGCGCGACCATTTTGACGACATACTTGTAGATCTGGATGCGGTCGCACGTCTCGACCAGCTTGCCGAAGGTCATGCCCAGCTCGTGCTGGCCACCGGCGACCTCGTGATGGTGCTTGTCCATCGGCAGGCCCATTTCGATCAGCGTCGAGACCATCTCGGCACGGATGTCGGTGGTGACGTCGACCGGGCCGACCGGGAAATAGCCGCCCTTGGCGCGCGGACGGTGACCGAGGTTGCCGCTCTCATACTTGGTGCCGGTGTTGGTCGGCAGTTCGGTGTCGTCGAGCTTGAAGAAGCTGCCGTTGTACGTCGTGTCAAATTCGACGCTGTCGAACATGAAGAACTCAGGCTCCGGTCCGACGTAGATCGTGTCGCCGAGGCCGGTTTCCTTGAGGTACGCTTCGGCGCGCTTGGCGGTCGAACGCGGGTCACGCGTGTAGAGCGAACCGTCCGAAGGCTCGACGATGTCGCACACGATGATGAGCATCGGCGTCGCCGAGAACGGATCGACGTAAACGGCATCGAGATCCGGCTTCAGGATCATGTCCGACTCGTTGATCTCCTTCCAGCCCTCGATCGAGGAGCCGTCGAACATCAGGCCGTCGGTCAGTTCATTGTCGCCGATCGCGCTCGCGCACATCGTCAGGTGGTGCCAGGCACCCTTGGGGTCGGTGAAACGGACATCGACCCACTCGATCTCCTGGTCCTTGATCATCTTCAGGACGTCGTTTGCGGAATTCGCCATATGCCCCAACCCTTTCTGGTTCGCTCAAATCCGGCAGGCGCCGGAGAATCAATGTTGCTCCCGGAGGAGCGTTGCCTGTCACATTATGCTGCGATGCGTCAAACGCCGATCGTCAGATCGCATCCTCGTTACGCTCGCCGGTGCGGATACGCAGCACCGTCTCTACGGGGATGACGAAGATCTTGCCGTCGCCGATGCGGCCGGTCTGCGCGGCAGCGGCGATCGCCTCGACGACACGGTCGGCGATGCCGTCCTCGACCACGACTTCCAGCTTCACCTTGGGCAGGAAATCGACGACATATTCGGCACCACGGTACAGTTCGGTATGGCCCTTCTGGCGGCCGAAGCCCTTCGCCTCGGTGACGGTGATGCCCGACACGCCGACTTCGTGCAGCGCCTCCTTCACCTCGTCCAGCTTGAACGGCTTGATGATCGCTTCGATCTTTTTCACGCAAACGCCCCCGGTTCTCGCACGCACGACACTCGCGCGGCACCTTACAACAAACGTGCCACTCGCGCCGCGCTGGGGAAAGGCCGAAATCGCGCCCGCATTACGTTACCAGATGCCTAACACGCACGCATCCGCGCCGATGCTGCCCTATTTTGCAGCAGTCCCGCTCGTTCAGTACGGTGGGCGATCGAACCCGCCGGGGCTGCCGGTGAAGATCTCGCAACCATCTTCGGTGATGCCGATCGAATGTTCGAACTGCGCCGACAGCGACCGGTCGCGCGTCACCGCCGTCCATCCGTCGTCGAGCAGCTTCACGTCGGGGCGGCCGATGTTGATCATCGGTTCGATCGTGAAGATCATGCCCGGCTTCAGCTCCGGCCCGGTGCCGGGGCGGCCGACATGCACCACCTCCGGCGCATCGTGGAACATGCGACCGACGCCATGCCCGCAGAAATCGCGCACCACGCCGTAGCGGTGGCTTTCGGCATGACGTTGGATCACGTAGCCGACGTCGCCGAGGAAGTTGCCCGGCTTGGCCTGCTCGATACCGAGCATCAGGCATTCGTAGGTCACGTCGACCAGTCGCTTCGCCTTGATCGGCACGTCGCCGATCAGGTACATCCGGCTGCTGTCGCCATGCCAGCCATCGAGCAGCGGCGTCACGTCGACATTGACGATATCGCCCGATTTTAGCGTCTTTTCGCTGGGGATGCCGTGGCAGACGACGTGGTTGATCGAGATGCAGCTCGAATGCGTGTAACCGCGATAGCCGAGCGTCGCCGGCACCGCGCCATGATCGAGCGTGAAGGTGCGGACCAGATCATCGATCTCGGCGGTGGTCACGCCCGGCACCATGTGCGGCACGATCATGTCGAGCATGGCGGCGGCGAGCTGGCCGGCGCGGCGCATGCCTTCGAAGGCTTCGGGGCCATGCAGCTTGATCGCGCCGGTGCGGCCGGTGTCGGTTTCGGGCGTAACGGTGATATAGTCGGTCATTGCCGCGATATAGCAACGCATCGCGGGCTTTGCGAGATCGCAGCGGGCGGCTATGCGAGGTGGCATGAACGAGCGCATCTGGACGGCCGCACTGGCGGTGATCGGCGATGAGATTCTGTCTGGCCGCACGCAGGACAAGAACATCGCGCAATTGGCGAGCTGGCTCAACGTGCAGGGCATCCGCCTTGCGGAGGTCCGCGTCGTGCCCGACAAGACCGAGGCGATCGTCGAGGCGGTGAACGCGCTGCGCGTGCGCAACGACTATCTGTTCACTACCGGCGGCATCGGCCCGACGCACGACGACATCACCGTCGATGCGATCGCGGCGGCGCTGGGTGTGGACGTGGTGTATCACCCGGATGCGGTGGCGACGCTGGACGCCTATTACCGAACGCGCGGCGGCCTGACCGACACGCGCAAGCGCATGGCGCGCGTGCCGGAAGGTGCGGGGCTGATCGAGAACCGCATGTCCGGCGCGCCCGGCATCCATATCGAGAATATCTACGTGATGGCGGGCGTGCCGCATATCACCGCCGGCATGCTCGACGCGCTGACCGGCACGCTGGAGGGCGGCCGCCCGGTGGTGTCCGGCACGATCGGCGCGTGGGTGGCGGAAAGCGAGATCGCCGATCTGCTCGCGAAGACCGAACGCGCATTCGCGGGCGTGTCGATCGGCAGCTACCCGTTCTTCCGCGACGGCCGCACCGGCGCCAACTTCGTGGCGCGCGCCACCGATCGGGCGGTGGTGGATGCGTGTCTTGCGGAGTTGACCGCGCAACTGGAGGCGTTGGGCGTGGCGGTGGCGGCGGGCGGGATTTAGCCGGCGGTGGGAGGATCACGGGTCTGCTTTCGCCCAAAAGCGGAGTTAGAAGACGGTCAATCGGCCCTCGTCATTATAGATTTGCCCGCACTCAAACTGCCCCTGATCGCTATAGATACGAAGCAAATCGCCTCGCGCGAAGGTCAATGTGAGGCAGAATGGTTCTACGGAAGCCGTGGTCACCGTCTGACCAAGGAGATGGTGAACGTAAATAGGTGTAAGTCTATCTGCGTCAGTATTATGACGACGGACTATGCCTTCACTATCGACATGCTCCAAGTCGCCTTCAACGCTGATGCTACCGTTGTCGAATACAAATCGAAATTGCCAAAACCCGAGGCAAACCTGCTCAAGCGTTTTGCCAACTAGAAACTGCAAATCTGACGCGGCCGGGAACGGGTGCATGGTGCTTGATCTGCTTTTTTAAGCATCAGAGCAACGGCTGGTTTCCACCAAACCCCGTCCTCGATCTCCAACCCTAAAACAACTTATCCAGCGTGATCGGCAGATCGCGCACCCGCTTGCCGGTGGCATTGTAGATCGCGTTCGCCACCGCCGCCGCCGTGCCGGTGATGCCGATCTCGCCGATGCCGTGCGCGCCCATCGGCGTGTGCGGGTCGGCGATGTCGGTCCAGATCACGTCGATCTCCGGTACGTCCATCTGCACTGGCACATGATATTCGGCGAGACTGGGGTTCATCACGCGCCCGTTGCGTTCGTCGAACTGGGTTTCCTCCATCAGCGCGAGGCCGAGCCCCATGATGATGCCGCCACGGAACTGGCTGCGCGCGGTCTTGGGGTTGAGGATGCGCCCGCAGTCGAACGATCCGAGGATGCGGGTCACGCGTGGCTCGCCGGTTACGGTGTTGACGCGCACCTCGCAGAACACCGCGCTGTGCGAGTGCATCGACCAGTGCTGCGTCTCCAGCGGCATCGGCGGCTCGGCGACGACGGAGATCGTGTCGCGGGCGGCACGTGCGAGGATCGACGCGTAGCTTTCGTGGCGCTCCGGCTCGTCCGCCTTGCACAAGCCACCGTCGCGGCTGGCGATTTCATCCGGCTTCAGCCCGGCGAGCGGCGAGTCGTTGCCCGCCGCCTTGAGCAGTTCGGCCACCAGCGCATTATACGCCGCGATCACCGAAGCGCCGATCGCGGCCGTCTGTTGCGATCCGCCCGCCAGCACCACGCCGGGCAGCGTCGAATCGCCATAGTTGAAGGTGATATCCTCCATGCCCAGGCCTAGCCGCTCCGCCGCGACCTGCGTCTGCGCGGTGGCGGTGCCCATTCCCATTTCATGCGCGGCGATGTCGATGGTGGCATGGCCGTCGCGGTTCAGCGTGATGCGTGCGGCGCCACCGGGCATCCGGTAATAGGGGTAGGTTCCGGTCGCGCAGCCAATGCCGACCAGCCATTCGCCATCGCGCGTCGCGCCCGGCGTGGCGTTACGCTGGCTCCAGCCGAACCGCTCCGCGCCGTCGCGCCACATCTGCTCGACGTGGCGGGCGGAGAAGGGCAGGCCGGAGGTCGGGTCCGCCTCCGGCTCGTTGCGCAGGCGCAACTTGACCGGATCGATCCCGGCCGCCTCGGCCAGTTCGTCCATCGCCACCTCCAGCGCGAACGTGCCGACCGCTTCGCCCGGCGCGCGCATGAAGGTGTTGCTCAGCATGTCGATCTCCACCGTATCGACGTGGAGCAGCACTGACTCGGCGGCATAGACGCTGCGCGACGGCAGGATGAACGGCTCGGGCATCGCATTGGCGGCGGTCTTCGCGGTTACGCCGCTATGGATCAGCGCGGTCAGCTTGCCGTTGGCATCCGCGCCGAGTGCGACGCGCTGCTCGGTCAGCGATCGCCCGCCGACGATGCGGTACACGCCCTCTCGCGACAGCACGAGCCGCACCGGCCGACCTGCGAACTTGGCCGCCGCCGCTGCGATCGCCTGATGCTGCCACAGGCACTTGCCGCCAAAGCCGCCGCCGACGAACGGGGAGGTGACGACGACCTGCTCCTCCGCAATGCCGAACATCTGCGCAATCGACCATGCGGTATGCGCGACCAGTTGCGACGCATCGTGGATGCGCAGGGTCTCGCCCTCCCATGCGCAAGTGACGCCGTGCAGTTCGATCGCATTGTGGCTGTGGCGCGGTGTGCGATAGATCGCGTCGACCCTGACCGCTGCCTCAGCCAACGCCGCCTCGGCATCACCGACCGCATTGTGGAGGGGTTCGCCCATGAACTGCGCAGGACTCGTGCCGCGCGCGACCGCCTCCGCGAAGTCGGTCCGTGCGGGTTCTTCGGCATAGGTGGTGAGGATCAGCGCCTTGGCGTGGTCGGCCTGCTCCTGCGTTTCGGCAAGGACGAGCGCGATCGGCTGGCCGTTCCAATGGATGCGGTCGTCCTGCATCACCGGCAGCGTATCGCCGCCGGCCGCCTTCTGGCTCGACATGAAGGCGGGCGGGGGCTGGAGACGCGGTGCGTTGTGGTGCGTCATAACCGCGACCACGCCGGGCGCGGCCTCGGCCGCCTGCGTGTCGATCGCGACGATCCGCCCCTTCGCGATCGTGCTGTAGGCGAGCGCCGCATAGGCTAGCCCCTCCAGCGGAACCTCCGCCGCGAAGCGCGCCGCGCCCGCCACCTTGAGCGGCCCGTCGATGCGCGAAACGGATTTGCCGACATGGCCGTGCCGGTGCGCGATCAGCGGATCGGGCTTGCCGCCGGGCATCCAGCTATTAGGGGCCAGTGCGACCGCCTTGGCCATGCCTTTCTGCACCAGCCCTTGCGCAACCTGCTTGGCGTCGTCGACGATGCTCATGCGCGTTCTCCGGTCAGTTCGGTGAGCGTCGCGATGGTGACGCGCCGCGCAAGTTCGATCTTGAAGCCATTGTCCTTCAGCGGCCGTGCCTCGGCGAGTTCGGCGTCGATCGCTGCCGCGAAGCTCGCCTCGTTGGCGGGTTTGCCGCGCAACGCCGCCTCCGCCGCGAACGCGCGCCACGGCTTGTGCGACACGCCACCGAAGGCGAGCCGCACGTCCTTGATCCGCGCGTCCTCGACCTCGATCGCCGCCGCCACGGATACGAGCGCGAAGGCGTAGCTCGCTCGGTCGCGCACCTTGCGGTATGTCGAGTGCGCCGCGAACGGCAGCGGCGGTAGCTCGATCGCGATGATCAGCTCACCGGGCGCAAGCACCGTCTCGATATCGGGGCTGTCACCCGGCAAGCGGTAGAACTCGGTAAGCGGCACGCTGCGCTCGCCACTGGCGCCGCGCAGATGCACCACCGCGTCGAGCGCCGCCAGCGCCACCGCCATGTCGGATGGATGCGTCGCCACGCACGCCTCCGATGCGCCGAGGATCGCGTGGATGCGGTTGAAGCCGCCCAACGCGTCGCAGCCTTGCCCCGGCTCCCGTTTGTTGCAGCGTGAGCCCTCGGTGTCGTAGAAATAGGTACACCGCGTGCGTTGGAGCAGGTTGCCCGCCACCGTCGCCATGTTGCGGATCTGCGCGCTTGCCCCGGCGACGATCGCGCGCGTCAGCACGGGGTAGCCGTCTCGCACCAGCCGATGCTCCGCCACCGCCGTATTGCGGGCGGCGGCACCGATCCTCAACCCGCCGTTTTCGCTTGCGACGATCTCGCGGTCGAGCGCGGTCACATCGACCAGCACCTCCGGGCGTTCGATCGTCTCGCGCATCAGGTCGACCAGGTTGGTGCCACCGCCGAGGAACTTGGCGGACGGCAAGGCGCCCGCGCGGACCGCCTCGGCGACATAGCCCGCGCGCTCGAAGCGGAACGGGGTCATGCCGACACTCCTGCGAAGGCGTGCTCGATCGCATCGACGATGCCGTTGTGCGCGCCGCAGCGGCACAGATTGCCGCTCATCCGCTCGCGCAGTTCGTCGCGGCTGAGCGCGATCGTCTCCGCGCCAAGATCCCCGGTGACATGGCTCGGCACGCCGCGCCGCACCTCTTCGACCATCGCGATCGCCGAACAGATCTGCCCGGGCGTGCAATAACCGCACTGGAAACCATCATGTTTGACAAACGCCTGTTGCAGCGGATGCAGCGCGCCGGGCGTGCCGATTCCTTCGATCGTCGTCACCGAACGTCCCTCGAACTGCACCGCCAGCGCAAGGCAGGACAGGATGCGCTCACCATCCACCAGCACGGTGCACGCGCCGCACGCACCCTGATTGCAGCCCTTCTTGGTGCCGGGGAGGTGCAGGTCCTCGCGCAGCAGGTCGAGCAGCGAAACGCGCGGATCGGCCGGCGCCGCCACCTCGCGGCCATTGATGGTGATGGGCAAGGGAGCCTCCCAAGGTGCGAGCGCACCGGAGCGGGGCGATCGTTACGGGTCTAACGTCCATCAAAGGATTTGGTGCCGCAACGCATTGACGGCGCGGTGCGCGCGGGGCAAATGGACATCAACGCGGGTGTAGCTCAATGGCAGAGCAGAAGCTTCCCAAGCATCAGTAGTCCGCCGAAGTCCGCGCCTCTCCTTGCAAAACATCGCAGTTTTTTGCCGTTCTACGTCAGCGACTTAGCAAACGCGTGCAAAACGAACTTGGGGCGATTGTCCTTTGCGGCGACGTTGATGTTCGTATGTTCGTCGCGGCTCGGCATGCCGCACGACATGGAACGATCGAGACGAAAGCTAGTCGCCGGACCGTGCGAAACAGCTGGCTTAGGTCGGAGCGCGAACCTAGGCCGAGGCAAGGGGATGCCTCGGCCTAGTAACCGTATCTGGAACGGTTGTGCCTAGCTGGCGGCGCTGACTTAGCAAAAAGTAACCCATGTCAAACTAACGGGCGCCTCAAAATGAGACGAACCGTGTTCATAAGGAGATATCCTTAACGTTAATTCCCCGGTAATGACTTCCCCGCTCGCGTGTCGTGAACGCGCGGACGCGAATACAAAGTCTAGCTGGTTTGGGAGATATGCATGCGTAAATCTGTTTTGATGATGGCCGGAGTGGCTGCCACGGTTCTCGGCGCTCCTGCGGCTTACGCCGACGTTACCTGCATCCCGGGTTCTTGCGTTGATAGTGTCACCGGGGTTCCTTCGTCGGGAACTTTCAGCGTCACGCCGGCGGCGGCTGCTGTTGACCCGAGCTATCGCGGCCCGATCTCGGCAAACATCGGCAATACGGTCACTACGGTTGGTAACTTCACCGACACGTTCGCCTTCGAGCTGTTTCAGAATGGCGTTGGTGGCGGTTCGATCACGACGATCGCTGCAAGTCTGAAAGGCGCCACTGACCTCGACTTCACGTCGGTTTTGATCAATGGGGCAGCTGCTACCCTGACGTCGCAAGGCGGCGGTTTGTACGAGGCTGCGTTTAACTACGGCATGGCTCTTGCCCCTGGTATCAACACCATCGTCGTGAACGGCGTCAGCCGTGGCAATGGTTCGTACGGCGGCGCCATCGCGTTCACGCCCTCGGTTCCGGAAGTCGCGACCTGGGGCATGATGATCCTCGGCTTCGCCGCGATGGGCGCTGCAATGCGCTACCGCCGCAAGTCGACGAATGTCGCCTTCGCGTAAGCGAGACAACTTCGTTGAGTTAGAAGAGGGCTGCCGGGCGACTGGCGGCCCTTTTTTTGTCGTACTCACGTGATGCTCGAGGAACGTGCGAGGCAGGGAAAGCGACTTAACAAAGAAGCGCGGGCATAACGAGCCGGGCGCACGTGCGAAAATACGCCCGGCTCTCACCACTGACTTGAAGGGGCAGTGGCTGACGCCCTTTTAACACAAGATCATCAGCGTAGTCATTGATAATTTTAGCTAAAAGATTTTGCGACGTTGAGCGAGTGAGTGCCGTCGGCGCTGCCACGAAGTCGTAAAGGCGTGTTGCCTCGTCAATTCGTCCTGCTGACCGAACGGGTGACAAAGCGTTTCGATGCTCAGTGTGCGACCACGATTTTCTCGCCGAATGGCCTGTGTGGAGCAGTGCCACCCGATTTAAGGGCGTATGCGCCGGCCCCGATCATCAAGGTTGAGAAACCGAGGATCAAAAAGGCGTCGAGACGACGATGAGACTTCATGGTTCATTCCTCGTCGTACTTCGCATATGCATACGAAACGTCGTCAACGGATAGCGGTTCAACTAGGCAGGGCCGCATCGGGAAATATTGCTCCGCGTTAAACATGTTTAACGGAGCAATAGGCGATGTTCAACAAGCTCGACGCCCGTCAGCCGCTCAAACTGGACCTCTCGTGCTTTCGGGAACAGCGCGTCACGCGCGGCCTGCCACTCGGCGGGCGTAAGCGGCGCACCGATCCATCCCATGAGGTGAAGCACGCGGCCATCTTCCTCAGGCGTCACCACGATCATGCGATCATAGCGAGAGCCATCGTCAGGATGGAAGCGCACCAGCACGGAGCCGGGTCCTAGCGCGGTCGGGACGAGGCGCATCAGTGCGCCGTCGACACATGCTCAACCGCACGGCGTGTCGAGACACCGGGGTTGAGGGCGGCGACGATCGCAATAGCCAGCACGGCGATCACTGCCAGCGCGATGAGTGCAGCATCTTGCAAGCGTTGACGGGTCATAGGGTTCTCCCATGCAAAAGCCCCGCCGAAGCAGGGTTGAGATCGGCTCTTGGAAGGTGGGGCAGCCTTGAAAAGCTGCCCTAAGTTGTCAGCCGAGGATCGGCGTTGCCAGGAATAGGGCTACGTCTCGGGCGCGGTGCGGAGTCATGGGTGCGACTCCGTAAAAATACTAATCAATGTTAACGCGGTTGACAGCCAACGAAGCGCCCGGCAACGGCGCTCAGTCGAGCGAAGCACCCGCCCTCCGGTGGTGCCTGATCCAGAGAGAGCGGTATGATTGCTGTGCTGACTTGGCCTTTTAGAGCAGTCGTGTCGTTCGTCCGCGGTATCTACAAAGATCGCGCTGCGGCTGTTGCCGCAGGCATTTGCATGAATTGTGGCGAGCCGGCGATGGAGGGCGATTGGCAATGCGGCCCTTGTTACGGAAACCAAAGCGCGGCCCCATAAGCTGGCGAGGGCGTTCGCAACCCTCACCGACATGGGCACCGAGCCGCCCCAAGCATAGCTAAACCCGTTCGACTCTATCCCGCCGCCGCTCACCGCGAGAAGCCCGGCCGGAAGGTGATGCGCGCCTGAGGCTGTAGCAGCGCACTGGCAATCGCGTTGCCCCACATGATCCCGAGCGACTGCGAGCCAATATCGTTCTGATGAACGAAGCCGGAGCCGTTCGTGGACGGCCCGTACTGGTCGTTCCCCATTTCGGCCGCGTAGTTGTTCTGGAAGTAGGCAAAGCTAGTCGTGTCGCCCAGAAACACATGGCCGGGGAACTGCGCCTGCAACTGCTGGATCGCGTTCGTGGTGGCTGCACGATAGGTCAGAGCAAGCGAGGTCGCAGCCGCACCGCCCGAATAGACGTTGGAAGACCACCAAGCATCCTGATGGATGACTACCATCGCGTTCGGCCAATCCGTCAGCAGCGCTTGGCCGAGGCTGATGTAATACGCCTGATACTGCGCCGGGGTGATGTTCTGGTTTGCCTCATTGGGGCCGAACATCATCGTGAATAGCTGCATAGCGTTCGGGTTCGCCGCGACCAGTGCGGCCATGCCGGTTGCGCTGCCGATGCCCGCCGCACGTGCATAGAGATGTCCGCCACTGAATGTAGCGGCGTTCTTCTGCCAGTTCGGCATTGCCGAGCCGCCCCAGCCTGCGTTGACCGAGTAGACGTTGCGGATGCCTGCTACCTGCTTAAGTACCCAGCCTGCCCAATAGACTGGCGTAGGCTTGCCGGTGATCGGGAAAACCGAATCGCTGAGAGCAGGCGGTGAATAGCTGCATCGGCCACATGGCGTTCGACTATCACCGATGAACACCGCGTTGATGTCCGTGGTCGACGAGCGAGTAGCGGGAGTCAGGAACCAGTTCGAGCCAGTGACTGCGCCAAAGCCTGCGGGGATCGAGTTGACGGTGTTGGCAGCGCTGTCGCTCGCCTTGACGCCATACCAGTACGCCGCACCGGGCGTGCCGGTCGAGTCCAGGTACGGGAAGGCGATCTTTGCCAATCCAGTTGCGATCTGATTGCCGGACCCCGGCGCGCATGCTGGATCGGTGCAGCGGTAGACGTTGAGCGCGTAGCCGGTCCCGGTTCCGCCCTGAAGCTGGCTGGCGAGCGACAGCGTGACGCCATTGCTGGAACTAGACGCGGCAAGCTGACCCATCTGCATCGAACCGGCCGCAGACGTGTAGGCCGAGCTAGCCGGATCAGTCAGCCCCGAGTTATTGGTCGACGACAGCGTGTAGGTCGCTGCCGCAGTTGGCGTGAACCGGGTTGTCGCGACGGTGACGCCAGCGCCGAACGTCAGCGTCGGAGGCGTGAGCGTGTACGTGCCGCCCGATGCGGTCGGGGTGATGGTGATGCCGCCCGAGGTGTTCGATCCGGCAAGTGTGTAGGTAGCGGTCACGTCACCGCCGATGACGCCCGAGCCGGCCGACAGCGATGTAGTATAACCCGAAGCAGGCGCAGCCGTGGACAAATAGCTGACGAGTTCGCTCATTGGCCATGAGGTGCTGGTGGTGTACTGCCACACGCCGAGCGAGCCGGTCACGCCGTTCTGCAACGCTGCCGTCGTATCGGTCGGGATACTGATGCTTGCGCCCGAAACTGCCGTGACGCAGTCGCTCTGATAGAGCTGGGCCTCGATATCCGTCGAACTTGCCGAAGCTGAGTAGGCGCTGGCAATCAGACAGTAAGTCGTCCCGGCCGTAAGGGACGGCGCCTTCGTTGCCGAAGCAACGCCCGTCGTCTTAGCTCCGTTGACGTAAGTGGCGAAGGAAAGCGCACCCGTGCTTGTGCCAAAGCTTGGGCTATTGATGGCAATGCCATAGGCAGTCGTGTTCGTCCCCGAGTTGGCATACCGGAGCAACACTTCGACCGCACTGTTCACGTTGATCGCGGGCAGCGTAAAAGTTGCCTTCAATTGCGTGTTGACCGCAGCTGCCATCGGCGACTTCGCTTCGCCGTTAACACCGCCGTTGCTGACGTTGATGCCGACGAAGCGGCTTGATCCGTCAACGGACCATTTTGCGCCGTGCACGTCGATCCAGCCGCCCGAGTTAGGCGCTGTACCGGCAGCACCGGCGGCGATTGGACCGCCGCTCGGGATGTAGTCGTTCTGAGGCACCCAGGATTGGGCGACTGATGGCGCTGCGACGATCGTCAGCAGCGCGGCAAGCATATATCGAAGCAATTTCATGGTGCGCGTCTCCCGCTCAGATCCAGCGGAACACGGGGTTGCCCGTCTTCGCTGTGATGTAGATCATTTGCCCAGCAGCGAGGTTCTCGTCCCAGTTGGGACCGGTGCCGCCGGCTGCGCCCGAGATCGTGAACGTCGCCGAAGGAGCGCTACCCGGCGCGGCACTGGCGACAGTGAAGCTGATGCTGTCGCCCGCACCGAGGTAGAAGCGAGCGCCGGTCGCGCCGGCCGGCAAAACGCCGAGCGCTGCGCCGTTCGGCGTTGCCGCTGGCACGGCTGCCATCGGCCCAAGGCCCGCTTGATTTGTTGCAGTGACGGCAGCAACAATCGTCGTGAGCGCCGCTTGAAGTTCTGCGCCTTCAAGAACGGATTTGCCCGTCGCGCTGCCGTCCGGGTTTAAAACTGAGATCATTTTACAAGCCTCCAAGTATAGCTGGGTTGGTGGTCAAGGGGTATGCCGCCCGCGTGTTCAGGGCTTGTGGTGACGCTGGATTTGCCGGAATCGACGCTGCGATTGGCTTGCCAATGGAGGCGAGGACACCCGCTGCCGCGCCGACTAGCGCCACGCTGTAGGGCAACATGACGCGAGCCACCCGACCGCCACCATGCTGAAGCGCAACCTCCGTCAGCGAGCCGGCGTCGAGCGCGCCGCCTGCCGAAAGGGCACCAGACTCTGCGGGGTCTGCGGCAGCGCCGACACCAGAGCGGACGATGGCAGAAGCAACGGAGTCTTCGACTGAGAGGCGCATTGGATCGCGCGCAGGAAAGCGCTGATCCCAAAGCAGGATCTTCTTCATCGGTTTTCCAGTGGTTAGGTTAGCGGGTGGCGCCGGGTTCGGGGGGGCACTCAATCGCCATCCCCATGCCGCGCGAGAAGCGGCACAGCCGGCCGACAGCCGCCCAGCCGCGCTTGCCCCAATCCATTACGGCTTGGTTGTACGCTTCGTATGCGTCTTCGGAGGTAGCGATCTCCGGCCCCGCATGCGGGATCGGCTCAACCTGTAGATCAGCAGCCGGCGGTGACAGGTATGCCAGCGGCGCTGGCTTGCTGGCGCAGGATGACGCAAGCACGAGCATGCTGACGAGCACTAGTCGTGCTGTCGGGAAGGTCTTGGACGGCATCGAGCACCTCTCTGGACTGATTGAAGATCACGGCATCATCGGTGCGGCGCTGATCGGCCGCGCGCGCTTCGCCCTCGCGACCGTCGACGGCGATCGTGGCGGATCGCGTGTTGTCGTGATTGCCGATGATTGCGGCGTCGTAGGCGCACTTGCCGAGGGCGAGCAGGGCGAAGGCAAGAACGACAGCCAGGATGATCAGCGCCGGCTTGGCGAAACGCTGCGGCACGCCGAGCGTGACGAGCAGGCCAATCATGCTGGCGCCAGCACACGGTTGCGAAACCAACCCCAGCCGAACGCCTCTTGGCTGGGCGATCGTTCCAGAATGTCGAGGTAGCGGTCACCTTGCTGGCAGTTCATCGCCGCGAGCAGGACATCCTCCCATTGCTGGGCGCCGCGCACGCGCTGACAGGCCGCAAGTGCTGCATCGGACTTTGACCCATAGTAGCCGTCGACTTTGGCAAGATCGGGCCAATCGCTGCCGCCTTGGTTCAAGGCGTTCATAGCTCGCTGCAACATCATGACGCCCCACGGCGCGCCCATGTTGACGCCGGTGTCGAGAGCCTCGGCCGCGATGCGCGGCGAGCGGAGCGCCAAGGCGGCGATACCCGTGGCGATGACAAAATCCTGCCAGTAAATTGCCCGCGCCGTCATCTTCGGCAGGCTGCGCATGTCGCCAGCGTAGCCGTGCTCTCGTGCTTTCGCTTGCGTGATGCCCCAGCACGTCGGGCCACCGCGATCGGCGGGATGATCGACGAAGGCACCTTCGCGCACGACGAGATCATCGATCATCTGATCGATTGTTTTACCCATGTGAAATCCTGTCTGATTTTAGATCGGTAGATGCAGGGCCGGTCGCATGCTGCGAAAGAACGACATGTCGCCGACTACTGGCAGCCGCCCCAACCCCGACGTGACCCGTCGACCCCTATCGGGGGCGGCTGCACTTTATGCCGTTGGTACCGCCGGGCCGGTGCCTGTGGTGACAGGCGGCAGCTTGTCGAGCGCGGTCGCGAGGTTCGCGTCCTGTTGGGCGCTGGTTCCTTTGCCGACGTTCATAACGGCCGCGACAGCAGCGCCGACGATCGGACCCAAGCCGGTAAAGTAGCCGTCTACAAATCGGACGTTCCCCGCTGGAACTGCGTGGAAGAAGGCGAAAGCGGCGAGAGCAAGATATCCGAGGATCAGGACGAGGGCGATTATGTAACGCCAGTGGCGGTCGACGTCGGTCATCACATGCTCCGTTCGTTGGGTGCGTTCTGCCCGGCCGCGATGATCTTCGCGCCGGTGAGTGCGGCTGTTTCTTGGACTTCGAGGGTCTTCTGCTCGGCCCGTTTCTGGCGCACTCGGCGCGCAGCATCCTGCGCCTTGTCAGGATCAGTCTCGATCAGGTTCAGGAGCAGATCGAGGCAGAAATCGAGGTTGTTGGCGCGGTGCCGCATGACGGACATTTCGCCGTCGTGCCGGGTGCGCTCCGCATCCCGTTGCTGCTGATGAGCGACCCGCTCGGCTTCAATACGCCGCTCCAGATCATTGATGCGATCGTCACGCTTGGCGAGTTGCGCGGACAACTCAGTGCGGAGCGCCGCTTCAGCGTCGACCTCGATCTTGCGGATGGGCGCACGGGTTCTAATCCAAGCAGTCACGACGCCGCCACCCAGCAGCACGTTGAGCAGCCCAAAGATCGCGCCCCAGCCGAAGGGTAGGCCGGCGAGGTTGTGAGCGTCGCTCACCGTCCAGCCGCCGCATCACGGCGCTGATAGGACAGCGAAATCACGCCCATCGCGACGGCGAGGATCATGGCGGTTGCCCGGCTTCCGTCTGCCGACACACGTAGCGCAAAGCTGATGCGATTGATTGCGAGTAGGAACACCAGCCCCCAGATCGGATCGAGGTAGCGCGGGCGTCTGCGCGCTATTCGGAGGACTGCCGGTGTGAGGCAGGCAAGACAAAACAGCCAGGAGATCAAGCCTCCCAGCCAAAGAGCGTTCGTCAATGTCATGTGATGCTCCGAAGAAACGAGCGTTGCTGTCAGGCTATCGTGGTGAGGTAGGGAAGAAGAGCCGTCATCTGGGGCGTGTCGATCGGATGGTTCAGGTCCAGCGGCGTGAGCCGGAAGATGTAATCCTGCTTCCAGCCGGCACCGCCACCCCATGCGGTCCAACTTTTCACCACGTCGCGGTTGTCGAACATGAACTGGCACATCTTCGGCACTTCGATGCCGCACTGCCCCTGACCGGCAACGCTCGGGTCGCCGCCGTTGAACTCGCCGATGTGGAGTTCAATGCCGCGCGCTCGCGCCCAAGTGATCGCGGCCTGGGCGCGAGCGTAGGAGTTGAGATCGCACGAGCCTGCCTCGCCCTTTTGATCGGAGTCTAGGTACGAGTGCAGCTCGATGCCGAAGTTCGTGGCCGGATCGGCAAAGCCTTCGAAAGCCGCCGCGAAACCGTTCGTCACCCATGCACTGGCGCGGGAGAATAGGCCGCCGGTAACGAGCACATGGTTCAGCGCATTGGTGCGGCCACGGACAGCGTTGAGCACCCACTCCATGATATCGCGGATCTCGTTGGCGGAAATGCCGTTCGGCTCGTTCATGATACCGAACCACACCAGCGGGTTGCCGGCGTAGCGGTTGGCGAGCTTCTCCCACAGATCGACCAGCGCAGCGGTCGGCGTGTTGCTGTTGAAGCCGACCCGCGCGCCGAAGCCGTTGATGTAGTTATGCACGTCAAGCAGCACGATGATGCCAAGCGAGGTCGCGTAGGCGATGATCTCGTCGATTCGATCCATGTCGAGCCGGCCGTTCCACGTCGCCAGCGTACCGGGCGACGATAATGGGCCGAACAAGGCGTCCTGAATGCGCTCCCACAGCACCGGCAGGCGGATCATGCCGACTTTTTTGGCGGCGTAGTAGTCGATCTCCTGATGGCGCGTCGCAGGATTGGGATCATCCGGGAATGATCGATAACGATAGTTCGTCCCGTAGATGCCAGGTCGAGGCTTATCTGTGCCGAACTCACCGCCGGACATGTTAAGGCCAGTGACGAACGCCGGCCGCACTGGGAGCGCTGGTGCGGCGAAGTAGATCGCCGCATCGCCGACCAGAATAAAGCTGTCGTTGGTCGGGTTGATGAGCCGCAGGCTATGCTTGCCCGACGCTGGCGCGGCGATTGACCAGTTGAGAACCCCGCTCCACGTCGCATCCGAGGTGATGACGCCGGCCGCGTAGGTTAGGCCCGGCGTCGCGGCGACAGCAGCTGCAAGCGCCGCTTCGAACCCTGCCGGCACCGTGCCGGTGGATGCCAGTGTGACGGACGCTGCCGAGGCTCCGGTCGGGCTGTTGACGCCGTAGGTCGCTTGGCCCTTTGCGAGCGTCGCGGTCAGCCGCCAGTAGCTCGGCGTCGGCTCAACCGACGTGTCAGCAATCTGAATGGTAATGGTGCCGCCGTAGTTGACCGTCTTGTTGTTCGGGTCGCCATCGGCCTTCATGAAGGTCAGGAAGTCGAGCTGCCGCGCGCCGGTCGAAACGTGATCCTTGGTGATGGTGATCGGAATGAGGATCGGTTTCGCGTCCGAATATGCGGACGTGGTGGTGATGACGCCGCCATTGTAGTTTCCGCGATCGGCATAGGCGGTCGAACACTTGCACCCCGCCGCCTCGGCAGCGGTCTTGATCGCCGCCTGAAACCCGCCTGCGATGGCATACTGCCCGACGTTCACGGCCGCTATCTCGAAGATCGTGCCGGGGATCATGTTCTCGGTGACGGGCTTCAGGTAGAAAGTGTCGCCTTCGTTGACGGAAAGCACCACCGTCACGCCATCGGCCGCGACCGGTGTCAGATGGTAGGTGGGCGTGCCGGGCGGCGTCTTGCTGGTGTCGCGAATGAAGAACGGCGAGCCGTTGCCGAGCGGCGTAGGGCCAGACGCGCCGGCCGGAAACACCAGCTGCTGGGTGATCTGCAACTGCCCCGGCGTGCCGCCTTGAACCTCCGTCACCTTGTTGTTGATCACCGTGTTGGTGATGACGACGGGCAGACCATCGTAGCCGCTGCCGATCTCGAACAGCAGCGCGATCGTGGCGCCGTAATCGCTGCCTTTCAGGCTGGTGATAGTGATGCCGCGACCCTGCACCGCCTGCGTCCAAAGGAACGACCACGGAAACGCCCACGCACCGTCGCCGGCCTTGCCGCCCGCGAGCTTCCAAATGATCTTCGACACACCGGGCAAGGCGTTGCCGCAGGTCATCTGAAACGACATCGTCGAACCTTCGTCGAACGTGCCGCGCGGCGCCGTGAAGTTCCAGATGGAGTAGGTGGTGTCGATCGGCTTGAGCGCGGCGAGGATCGCAGGAACGAAAGTCATGTGTTGGTCAGCGACATGTCGCCGCCCAGCGTCCATTCCGAATGCCCGTTGGCATCGACGGCGGTGCAGATCGCCAGCGTGAGCGCGCTCTTGCCGGCCGACCGCGTGAAGCCCTGCCGGTTCGGGATAGTGCCGGCGACGGCCGAGAAGATCAGCCGGCCGGAGCCGTACTGTATGAACATGTACTGCGACCCGACCGGCGCATCAGGCAACCGCACGCTGATGTTCGCCTGCGCGGTCCCGTTGCCGATCAGCCAGACCTTGTTGATCTCCGAGGGCAGCATCGTGAACGGCCCGACACCGATCTTCTTGTCGACCTTCGGCGTCGACGCCTCATATTGAAGCTGCGCCACGCACTTGCGGAGCACCGTCTCGCCGGTCTTGAGGTTGGTGAAAGGATACGTGCCGTCGCCGTTCGAGCCACCATTCACGGTGCCGAAGGCAAACGCGTATTCCTGATCGAGCCATGCATCGACGAAGTTGGCAAGCTCCACCTGCCGCAGCGCTAATTCTGCGTTTGTAGGATCTGGCATGTGCTTTCCTTAAAAACCGATCGCGAACCAGTTGATGCCGTCGAGGCTCTGCGCATTCCCGGTGGATGCCTGCGCGTAAGCCCCGAAACCCTGCGGCGTCGGATCGCCCAGCGCCTGCATGTAGAGATCGCGGAGATTGTTCGCGGTCGAGATCCACGCGAGCGGCAGGCCGAACACGCAAGCCGTGGGGAACGGCTCTGGGAACACGATGTTGAACTGCGCTTCCTGCCCGATGGAGCCGCGTATCTTGCCGCCCTTGAAGATCAGACCGCCGGGGATGGTGATCGAGAAGCCGTCCGCCGTCACGGTCAAGTCGAAGGTATTGGCTACGCCTTCAACTGTCAGATGCTGCGCGACGACATTCCCCAAGTAGAGGATGCCGTTGATATAATTAAACGGGATGATCGGATTACCGCCGTTATCGTCGATGATCTGGACGATGCTCGCCAGAAACTTTAGCGCACCAACGGCGCCACCGGCCGTCAAGTTGATGCCCGCGATCGTATCGCCGTCTTTAACCTGCAAGAGAGCGCGCGCCTCGCCCGTTCCGTCCGGCCCGATGATCGTATCGCGCAGGAATTGAACGTCGAGATTGGCTTTGCTCGATTTTGCGGACAGTTCCTGAAGGCTTTGTGCGCCGGTGCCGTCAGGCCCGGAGAACGTCACGTCGCTATTGAGGATAGCAGCTGTGCCATCGGCGCTCTTCGACACAAATAGGTCGAGGAACCCGTTAATCACCGAGATGCCGTCGTTGAAGTTCGTTTCGAGGTGCTCGGTATACGTCGCCGCTGATTGCCCTTTTACAAAGCCAACTTCGTTGATCAGGCGGGTGAGATCGGAATTCTTCTTCAGCAACGTCGAGACGGACGTGATGTTGTCCTGCATGTCTTTCAGCAGTTCGAACACATCCTTGTCGCCGACCATCGTTCCTGCCGGCGCGCCCTTGGTCGCACCCGGCTCGGCCGGCTTCATTTCCTCCAGCGTGTCCCCGTTCTCATAAGTGATGTCGCCGGCCTTCGTCGCCGGGTTCATGTTGAACCACGTGGTATCACCCACCGCGCCGGGCGTGATTCCCTTCACCGGTGCCGTGGCAACGTCGAGCCACCGCGACCCATCGGCGAGGTCAACGATGTTGCCCTCGCGGTATGTCTCATTCGGATCGTACCGACCGCGATCGATGAGCGGTGCTTCGAAGGCAATGTCGCCAAGCGCGTGCACCGTCCAAGCGCGCTCGGCGCCGATCGCGAGCTTCTGATACGGCGCGTCGATATCGACTTGCTTGACCGACGAGACAGGCGGCAGGTTCGAGCCATCCGCCGCCAGCGTCACACCGCCGCCATGCAGCCCGATCGGCAGCACGAACAGCTTGCCAGTCCACGACACCAGCGCGACCGCGTTGACGCTCGCCGCGATCTTCTGGATCAACTCGCGACCCGTCGTCTGCTGATCGAGGTAGACCGACAGGGTGAACGGCGTGGCGGCGTCGAGAGCGTTCAGCGATGCATCATCGAGCTTGCCGGCACCGCCCGCGATCTGGGCGATACGCCTGATCAGCTGCCCCGGCTTGCGCGCCCAACCATCCGGCCCGGCCGCATCGCCTTGCACGAGGAAGCTGATCTGCCCGGTCGGAGGCGCGCCAAGCCGCGCTAACCCTTGCGCGTTGCAGGTCGCCCAGCGGCCGGCCGGCACATCGGCCGCGACTAGGGCCGCAAACGATGCCGCATCGCCGATCGGCGCGCCGTAGCGCGCCAGCTTCTCCAACGCGGCTTCTAAGCCGTTCACCCGACCGTAGCCGGATACCTGAAACACGCTGTTGACGGTGTCGATCAGCGTTCCGGCGACGTAGCGCGGTGCGCCAAGCGCCAGCGGCTTGGGCTGGCCCTTCAACGTCGCCGGACCTTCCACGCCCGTCGTGCCGGCATAGGTCGACAGCAATGCGGTATCGAGCCAGCGATCGTCCGCCGCGAAGTCGATGTCGGCGCGGATGTCCGCAAGCGCGGGCTGAGCGCTTACCCGGCCGTCAAAGCGGAGCGTGAAGCCATCCCAAGCGGCGCCGAGTTCGCCGGTCCAGATCCGAATTGCGGCGTCGGCCAGCTGATAGCGGCCGAACAGCGGCCACGGCTCGACCATCAGCGTCAGGCTTGACGATGGTGCGGTGATCTGCCCGCCGAACGCGCCGTCAAAGAAGTCATATCGCAGCGTCGGCAGCTTGGCGATTGTCGGCCACCACATCTGCCCGTTGAGGTGGCACAGCCGGGAGTCATCATGGCTGGCGGCGCACAGCGTCACGGCCACGCCCGCAACGGGATCATAGCCGACGATCTGGACGAGAACCGCGAGCATCAGAACAGGCTCACGATGTTGACCTTGGCTTCCCAACGGCAGCATTGCGCCAGGTATGGCCAAGGTCGCCGACGAGCGGTCCGAAATAGCAACGGTTCTGCCGCTGCGGATCTGGCGACGGGTCAGTGACGAAGGCAATCAGTTCGGTGTTGCCGATCTGCTCGATCAGCGGCTTGGTAAGGTTCTCCACTTCGTCTTTGCGCTCGTTGCTGAAGGTCAGCGCCACGGTGCGGAGCTTCTTACCGCGACGGCGCAGCATGACGCCGCGCGGGCTGAAATCGAGACTGCCGAGGTCGCGGACGCCGAAAACACCGCCAAAGCCGAAGTTGCGCTCTAGCACGATGCGCTTGCCGACCACCGCGCGGGCTACCTCGATCGCGAAATCTGTCGGACCGTCAAAGGTCAGTCTCACGTACCGGCCGTAGGTTGGCGCGCCGAACGGTGGCGACCACAGCGCGACGCCCTTGCCCGAGACCGGCATTGTCGCACCCGCGTACAGCGGCGCGAGACCATCCGACCATGACGCTCCGGTAAACTGTCCCTGCGCCGCGCTGGCGATCGACACCTGCCAAGTCGCCGAGGCATCCGGCCCGGCAACGCCGAACAGCGCGATCGTATCAAGCGCCTGATCGCTGCCGAGGTCGAGATCCAGCACGATCGTGCCGGCCACGGTCGACCTCCACACGATACCAGCATAATCGTTGCCGACGTTGCCGGGCACGCCTGCGGCCACGCCTGCCGAGGCCGCTGACGCAATCGCCAGCGGCTGGATGATCCATGCATGCGCCATCGTTACCCGAACAGTTCGAGGGAGGTTGTCTCGGCGTCGAGATCAAGCTCGATACGCGAGACGAGGAAGGCGCCGCCCGCCGCTTGCTCGCTGTCGATCAGCTGCGCCTGCGGGAGCCCGCCTGAGAGGTCCGGCCATTCCAGCGACGCGGTATCCGCCGTAAAGCGGCGCCGCTCCGTGCCGATCAGCGCCGCCCGCGCATTGATGACGGTCTGCGCGTCGGCAATGGCGTCGAAGTAGCCGTCAGCCGGCTGGGCGGCACCGTCGCGCGCCGAAGGATAGCGCGCGACGATGGCCGGATCGCTCCAGCTTGCCAGCGCCACGTCACGCGAAGCCGCGCCGATGTCTGCGGGAAGCGCAGGCATCAGGACGCCTTCGAGAACATACGGGTGGCGCCGATGAAGGCATCAGACGAAGTGCCACCGGTATCGTCGGCAACCTTTTGCATCAGGGTCGCGATCTGGGCGAGCAGGGCGTTGGTGTCCTGCGTCATCTCGTTTCCTGTCTGCACGCCGCTGGCCACCTTGGCCGTGCTGTCCGCCGTGGCCTTACCGAACGGATCGGCAACCGCAGGCGTGATCGGCACGGCATTGTCGATCGTCGAAATCGCCTTGTTCGTCGCGGACTGGATGAGATCGAGCGCATCGAAGTTCTTCTGCGTCGATCCGTACAGCTGGCGCTCAACGTCGAGGAAGGACTTCGCCGCGTCCTGATACTTGGATTGATCGATGCTCTGCCCGGCGTTGATTTGGTCGAGGAACGGTTGCAGCTGCGCCCGCGCCGTCGTTTCCTGATCGCGCAGCGAATACGGCGAGTCCCCGCCGACCTTCAGGCCGGTCAGGAAGTCTTTCAGCGAGTGATCAGCCGCATCGGTGCTGTTCTTCACCTGATCCAGCTGAAGGCTGTATAGCTGCTGTGCCTGCGCCATCTGCGCGGCCGAGGCACCACCTTCCTTCAGCGCGTCGACTGTCTTCTGCCACTTGCGGTTGAGATCATCGATGGCGGCGCCGACCGGATCGAGCATCGCCTTCAGATCCTTCGGCACCGCCTCGATCAGCAGCGCTTTCTGGATCGACACCGACAAATCCTGCCCGGACTTGATGATGTTCTGGCTGGCTTGGCTGATGCCGTTGATCACCGATGTCGAGAGGGCATACTTCACCGCGTATTCGATCGCGGCTTGCTGGTCTTCGCCGAAGTTCTTCAGCGTGTTCGCGTCGAAGTTATTGTAATTGAGCGCTTGCGTCGTGTTGGTCGACGCGACCCGGTATTTGCCGTCGAAGTCGCCGACCGTCACCGCCGCAAGATTGGTGATCTTCGCGCCCAGCTGATCAGCGAGCGCGTTGATGCCCGAGGCAACCGAAGCCGCCAGCCCGGTCGCGGCCAGCGTGGCATTGCCATTGTTGCCGGTGCCGGCACCGCCGGCCGCATCGCCGTACTGGTTGAGCGACACTTGCGCGGTGCCGAACTTGGGATTGTTGAACAGTCCGCCCAGCACGTTGCCGAGAACGCCGCCGATGATGCCGCCAAGCGGGCCGGCAAAGCCACCAAGAGTCTTCCCGAAGACCGCCGTTAGTGGTTTTTCCAGCGACTTGCCCGCCTTTTCGCCCAGCGCGCCACCAATGCCCGACGCCAGAGAGTCGTTCTTACCGCCAGTGATCGCGGAGAACAGACCGCCGCCAAACTGCCCGGTCGCAACGCCCTGCAATGCCGTGCCAAGGTTCTCGCCGAGCGCCTTCTTCAAGCCGACCGGCAACTTGACGCCGAGCAATGGCTCCAGCCGGGAAATCAGCCGCTCTCCGGCGAAGTTGAAAGTGTCTGCCGCCGACAGGACCTTGTCGAGCGACGGGTCTGCCGGCCGCTTACCCGTCACCACGATGTCGGCGCTGCCGTCGTCGTTCGGCCCGCTGACACCATTGCCCTTCGACAGCATGTCCGCAAGCGAGCCGGGCGCACCGGCCACGCCGTTGCCCTGCTTGAGTAGGTTGAGCAGCGCGGGATCGGTCGGCGCGTTGTCGTTGGACGGCGCACCGAACGCCGAGGATGCCGCCTGATAGGCGCGGGTGAGGTCCTGAAGCGCTGACACATGGCTGGCGCTCTCCGTCTTCAGCAAACTCGCCGCCTCGGTCGCCTGATCGGACAGGATCTCGGCCGGCGTTTTCTCACCGGTCATCTTGCGGACATACTGCTCGATGTCGCGATCGAGACCGCCAAACAGCTGTTGCGAGATTAGGTTACGCTGGAGCGATTTGAAGTCGGCGACCAAGCCGCCGAACAGACCCTTGATGCCGGCGCCGAGCTTGCCGTCCTGAAGATCGCCGACGACGCCATCCAGCGTGCTGCGAATTGCCGAGATCGAAGACGTGTAGATGCCGAGGATCTGGCGCTGATCTTCCAGCGCGCGGCCGATCCGCTCTTGCTGCTCGGCCGTCTTCAGGATCACGGACAGGTGCGCCTCGTCTAGCGGCCCTTGCTGCTCAGCAAGCTTCAGCGCCGTCTGCAACGCCGATGCCTCGGCGTCGCGGCCCTGCAACTGAAGCTGCTGCACCGACACGCTCTCGCGCTGCCCCTTCACATATTCCTTGAACGGCTTGTCCAGCCCTTCCTGAATATGGATCTTAGCCGCCTGCGCGTCGGTGATCAGCTGGGCGAAGCCGGGGGGCTTACGACGACCGAGATCGGCGATCAGATTGTCGAGCTTCAGCGTCTCGGTACGCGCCTTGTCGATTAGCTTGGGCTGGTCATCCCACTCCGCGTTGATGCGCGCGATTGTCTCGGCAGCGGACTCGCTTTCGCGTGTCAGGTCGGGCGTCTTCGGATCTTTGGCCGGCTTCTTCGGCTTCTTATCCTTCTGGTAGGGCACAAGGCGCGGATCGATGCCATTACCGTTAAGCGCGTCCAAAACCTTCTGGTTTGCCGTCTGATCGCCAAGCGTGGTGCCGAGCGCGACCACCTGCTGTTTCGCCTCCAGCGCATCACGGCCGACCAGCTTACCCGCCTTGCTCAGCGCATCGATGCGGCGCAGCGTGGCATCCAGCCCCTTGTCGAGCGCGCCCTGCGACGCGTTCGGGATGTTGGTCAGATTGATGTAATCCTGCACAACCTGCTTCAGCGGCGCCAGCGACCCAGCCAGCCGGTTCGCTGCATCCGCGCCGGCCGTGGACGCACCGCCAGCTGCACCAACAGAAGCCAGACCGCCTGCCGCGCGTTCGAGGAACGTCGGATCAGCGACACCACCCAGCTTCTCCGCCGCCTTCTTCTGTGCCGACTGCGCGGCGAGGATGTTGGCCTGCGCCTGCAATTTGATGGTCTGGATCAGAACTTCGTTCTGCGTCTTCATCTTGCCGGTTTGCAGATCGATGATGCGGCCGAGCAGGCTTTGCGCAGCGCCAAACGAGTCCGCAGCCGTCGCGGCAGCGGCAAGCGACTTGGCAAGTTCCTCGGCCTTCTGATCCGCTTCGAACAGCTTGGCGACGAAGGGCGCGAGAACCGTCACGCCGATCGTCAGCGCTGCGCCCCACGGCCCAGCCATGAAGCCGGCGAACTTGGCGAACTTGCCCTCGCCATCCTTCGCCTTTTCGGCGAGGCCAGTGACCTTCTCTCCGAACGCGTCAACATCGGTGCCAGCCTCGCCCGTCGCCGCACCGGTCTGCGCGACCGCCTTGCTGGCTCCCCCGGCGCTATCGGCCAACAATGCCAGGGCGGAAAATACCTGTCCGCCCTGTTGCGCGAAGATCTGCATCAGCGGCGCGCCGGTTGCGAACTGCGTGCCGATATCCTGAAGCTGGTAGCCGAGATCGCGCATCGCGAACTTCTGCAAGCCGGCGTTGGTGACGACTTCCTTGCCCGCCTCAACGGATTCGCGCGTGGCGCTGGACGTGCGGTTCAGTTCGCCCTGTACCGCCTCCAGCGTGGCGATGCGGTCGCGCGAAGCGACCGCTTCCTGCTCGGCCGCGAGCGCGGCGACCTTCGACGCGTCGGCTTCCAGCCGCAACGCCTCGGCGTTACCCTTGCCGGCAGTTGCTGCGGCCATCTGCGCGGCCGACAGTTCGCGGAGCGCGATGGCGTTCTGATCGGACGCTGCGGCGGACTGGCGAAGCTGAACGATCTCGGCCGACAGGTCGAGCGAACCGCCTGTCGTGCGCGGCAGCGTGATCGCGGTCTGGGCGAGCTTGTTGACCTCCGCGAACGACGACACGAACGGCTGGCGGATCTCCGCTGCGGCTTTCGTCATAGTGCCGACGACATTGGATGCGGCCTTGCCGGCTTCCGATGAGAATTGCTCCGCGTTCAGCTGAAGGCGGGCGATGATGTCGAGTTGAGCCATAAAGCCTCCACGTAAATAGCCTGCTGGAGCAGGCTGCTCCGATACGATTTCGACCAGATTTCCGAGGAGCAGACGTGCTTAGAAAATTGGAAGTGTTCTTGATGCGATTGCCACAAACAGCGCTATCGCAGTCAACACCATGCTGGTTTTCATTGTGTTGCCCGCCAGCTTCATGTGGCGATCGTTGCGGCGGATCGCGCCATCATAGTGAGAAGCTTGTTCGGCAAAGACGATATGCATCGGTCGGCGCTCAACGATATCATCGATCCATTGCCCCGGTTCGCTACCGACAAAGCCCCACGGCGTGGGGCGAGCACTACAAAGCGCGAGTAGAGCCGCCGAGATCAGCAACACGGTGACCACTACATTGATCCAGAAAGCAGCGTTATGATGCGGACTTAATTGCGAAATAAAGGCAGTCGCACCAGCCGCAAGCAAACCAGCGAACGTTAAGGCGCGCTGATCCGCCGCCGATGCCGCCGCTTGTTGCGCGCTCATCCGAGACTCGGCCTCCCGGATAATCTCCGCTAGCATCTCTACACTTGCTGATTCGAAGAGGTTCTCGCTCATGATCGCTCCCTTGAACCTGATGCCTAAATGGGGTGATGGCGTTCGAGGGCAACCGATTCCGCCAGCACCACCACCGCCGCCACCACCACCGCCGCCGCCGCCGCCGCCGCCGGACAGGAAACGATGAGGGTACAGCCTTGACTACCCAAGAGCTTTAACCGCGGCGAAGAATTCCTGCGCGAGTTCGCCCTCACTGGCGTTGACCAGCGGCTTGATCGCGAAGGCATTGCGAAACTTGACCATCGGCATCAGCACGAAGATCGGGACGGTCGCACTGGCGCGTCCGGCAGCGATCCGCTTTGCCGTGTTGCCTTTCGCGATCTGCTTATTGCCCGACAGCACCGCATTATCCGCAACGAGCAGGGATGCGCGGCCGGGGCGGTAGACGAACCGCAGCCGGATGCCGGGATGCGCCGCTTCCCATTGTCCCGGCGTTAAATCCCGCTGCCGGCCGCGCGAGCCGGCAGCGGGCAGCGGGATCGCCAGATACTGCCCGCGCGAGCCTCTGATGTCGCCCGACTGCGTCCAGAACTGGATCGCGCCGCGTGTACGCGCGCCGCCACTCAGCCAGATCGTGCCGGCCGGGTTCTTCGACGGACCGCTCTGCGGAAACCGTGACGAGTGCCACGCCCGCCAGAGCTTGCCCGGAACTGCCGCCTGCGTCGCGGACTCAAGCTTGCGTTCGAGCCCCTGCGTGACCTTCCCGACCGCCTCCGTGCCCGCGCCGAGGTACTGACGCACCAGCTTGTCGGTCGCCTTGCCGAAGGCAGCGCCGTCGACGGTCAGCTTGGCGTCAACCGTCATTTGGAGCTTCCAGTGCGTCGATCATCATGAAGGCGTCTAGCAGCGCGGCCGGCTGCTCGCCCGCGCTACCGGGGCACGGCAGCGCCTGCCCCGTCAGGGGCGAGGCGTAGCGCCGGCAGGTGAAGTAGAGGTCGACGACCGGCCAGATCCACGCGGGGAGCGCGAGGCGCGGGTTTTCCGGCCACTTTTGCTCGCCGATTTGCCAGCCACCTTCGACGTGGCGTCCGAATTCGAAGTCTGCTGGCCGTTTCCGGACGAGGACGGCCGCTGCGAGTTTCCCGCCTGATCCGCCCCGTATAGCATCGCATAGGCGCGATTGCCGGCGACGAGCAGTTCGAGCGGCTGCAGCCGGGACAAGGCCGCGTTGCTCACCCCGTCACGATCGCGGGCGAACTCGATCGGCAGATCGTTCGCGTCGCTAACGTTGTCCCAGCCGACGCAAAAGCGCTGCAGGGCAAGGATCGGCGCGATCTGATTGCGGCGCGATTGGCGGGCGAGCAGTTCGCGATACTCCGGCCAATGCTCCGACAGCACCTTGCGCGTCTCGGCAAGCAGCCTGCGATCTTCAGCGGGGAAGCTGTCGGTTTCGCCGTTCACTTCGGCCTCGGCCTCGATCAAGCCCTGCACGCGGTCGAGTTCGGGATCGCCCGCGAGTAGCGTCGCGACGCCGGATCGGATCGCCATGAGCAGTTCATAGCCCATGACGCGCGCGGCGCGATGCTCGCCCGCAAGCTCCGCCTCCAGCGCGCCGCGCTCGATCACGGAACCCGCCCGCAGGTGGAAGCGCGGCGGGTTGGCCGCGCTCTCCAGCCATGCGGGCGTGAACGGCACGCTGATCGTGATGCTCGTGCCGATCATCAGCTGAATACCAGATAGCGATCGGTGTCGCGCGAATAGGCATCCTTGCCGATCGTGCGGCACTGGAGCGTGGTGTCTTCGGACTCCAGCTTGCCGCGCGTGCCCGGATCGGCCGTCACCGGCTGCGCCTGCGGGACCACGAGCGCCCAGCGATTGCCGGACTGACTGCCGTGGCGGAACACGGCCGGCATGACGGCGCCGCTGCCGATGTCGCTGATCGTATCGCGGTTGGCGACCAGCGTGGCGAGCGGATCGACCTTCAGCATCGACTTGCGGTCGACGATCTGCCCCGCTCCAAAGCCGTAGGGCGTGTTCGGGTCGTCGATGTTCTCGATCGTGCTGCCGGGATCGAGCGACCACGTGCTGACGGTGAGCGGCTTGCGATTGACGCTCACCGCCAGCGATACACTCGCGCCCTGCACCAGCTGCGGCGCGGAGTGACCGGCGATGACGATGTTGGCCGGGATCGGCGCGTCGACCTTGCCGGCGTAGATGCCGGTCATGTTGAAGGTGCCATAGCCCGGCCGCGCCGACTTGCCGTCCAGCGCAACAGTGCCACGACAGCCGACGAACTTCCGGAGCGTGCCATCCCGGAAAACATAGATCGTCGCCGAGGGCTGATCGCTGGCGCGCGAGGCCACATCACTCGGCGAGGTCTGCGCATAGGTCCAGTTCGCCGGCATCGACACGCTACTGGTGGCATCGAGCGGCGGACTGAACGTGTCGGCCAGCGTAGCGACGCGGCCGGCCGAGTATTCGATGATCGCGGGCGCGGCACCTGCGCCGCTGCCGGCGCCGATCAGCAGCGTCATGCCGAGCAGTGCGCGCAACGTCGCCGGGAACGTGTTGGCGAGCGTTAGCGTGGTCGCGGTGCCGGCCGCTGCGGCAGCTGCCGCGATTGCCGCCTGGAATTGCCCGCGCCAGCCGCACGACTGAAGCGCCTGATGCAGAGGCGGCTTCACGGTCGCGCTGTATGCCACGCCGACGCCAGCACCCTTAACGCGCGACTTGAAGCTGATCGGCACGACTTGGCCGATGATCAGCGGCGCGCCAGCGACGAGACTGCCGGTTGCTTCGTTTGAGTCTTCCTGCGTCCAAGGCGAACCATAGGTGACGCTGTCGGCTTCGACCGGTATCGCGTCGACGGTCGGATCTGGACCGGCGTCGACGCCCTCGGTGCCTTCGAGTTTGAGCAGCACCGCGACGTTCATCGTGCGGATCGTGGGATCGAGCATGGTTGGCTCCTTCAGGCGGGTTGTGCGGGATCGTCCCGCCGGGTTGCGAATGTGGCAGACAGGTCGAGCGCGAAGGCGAGGCGATTTTGCGATGCGAGCGGCGCGACCACGACGCGCATTGCGCCTTCGTCGATCGTCTCGACGAGACCACCCAGCGGCGGGTCGGAAACGAGCGCGCGAACGGTCGCGGCGTAGAAATCGTTGAGCGCGGCGTGCGTTTCGGCGCCGCCCGCCTGCTGAAGATACCCCTCGACGGTAAAATCGAGTTGGTAGGTGGTGGAGAAGGCATCGCCGTCGATCGGGTTATGCCCGCCGTCGAAGACATGCCGCGCAGGGAAGTCGACTGGATCAGCCGAGGGCATCAACTCGGTTTCAGCCGCGTCGCCGATCGCCATCAGCCGAGTAATCACCTCGGTGAAGATCGCGTTGAGGTGCGTCATGCGCGCACCAGCGTCACGACCCACGCGTCGACATCGTCGCGATCGGTCACCTCGTTGACCTTCCACACCACACCCTTGCGAGTGATGCGTGCGGCTTTGGTCGGGCGCGCGTCGATTGCTGCCTGTTCAATTTCCGCTGTGACGGTTCGGGTGGTGTTGCCCGGCCCCTGAAAAGGGTCGCCGGGCATGTCCGACCAGATGACGAGCAGGCCGGGCAGAACGTCGAGCGTCGGACTGGGCTTGTAATCAACCGGCTCCGCCCATTCGGCGCGGATCGCCGCCAACGCGGCAGCTTCGCCGCTCATATCAGGCGTCAGCCGTGCCGCTGCCGGCCTTGTCGTCGGCTTTGGCTGCGGTTTCCGATACCGCGATGCTGCGGTCGACCAGATCCTTGGCGCGATCGGCGCCAATCTGATCCGCGCCGTCGCCAATCGTCAGCGTCGCGCCGGCATCGACGTAGGAGCCATCGTTGCGCGTCGCGGCGCCGTAGAGGGTAATCTTCTTCATGATCGTCTCCAAAAAGTGACGGGCGGCAACGCCGAAGCGCGCCGCCCGTCAGGGTGCACCGGGTGAAAGGGGAGAAACCCGGTGTGTCGGGATCAGATCGAGGCGATCAGCTTCACGTTGACCGAAGCGTCCGCTGCAAGCGCGCTGGCTTGGAAGATGCCGATCTTGACGTTGCCGCCACCGCCGACGGTGTTGGTGACGACCTTGGCGGTATTGTCCCAGTAGGCGACCGTCTTGCGCGTGATCGCCACCGCCGCCTTAGGCAGCGTGAAGATGCCGCGAGTGACGCCGATGACCGGCGCACCAAGCGCGGCAGCGTTCGAGGCCACCGCGAACTCGGAGCCGTCAAGGAAACCGCCGCCACTGGCGACAGCGTAGGGGGCGATACAATCGACGTTCTCGCCCGGCTGGATGAAGTTCTTCATGGTGTCCTCTCCTTAGGCGGTGACCGTCGTGGCTTTCGCCAGACGGTGCTTACGGATGGCGGAGACGATGTCCGCCTTGCGGGTGGCGGTGCCGAGGTCGACCTTGTCGCTGTCGTCGTCAGCGAGCTTCTTCAGATCAGCGAGCTTCATGGCCTCGAGGCCATCATCGTCCTCGCCATCTTCGTCGTCGTCGAGTTCGATCGCATCGGCTTCGACGAGACGATCATATTCGTCGTCGTCGACGGGGATCAGCCCCTCGACCGGGTAGCGCACCGCGCCTCGAATGACGCGCGATACCTTGAGTTTAACGTCCTGCATGTTCGTGTCTCCGGCTGGAGCGGACACCGCCCACCCCAGCTGTTCGAGGGGGTCGGATCAGTACGCGGGCGACTTGTAGAAGCCGCGCCAGTCGATCAGCGCGGCGCCGACATCGAGCCGGGCCTTGTTCTCGACGCCGTCGACATCGAAGCCGACGCGGGTGTCGGTGAACAACTCTTCCTGCCCCAGCAGGTGCGCCAGTTCGATGGTGTCGAACGCGGACGGATCGGCTGACAGCATCCAGCTATTGTCGGTGATGCGCGGCTCGACGATCAGCTGAAGCTTACCCGCGAAGGGGTTCACGTTGCTCTGCTGATTGGCCAGCACGGTCGCGAGGAACTGCTCGGCTTCGGTCTGCTTCGCCGGACCGACGATCAGATATTCAGGCAGAATGCTGATGAAGTTGCCATCGATGCTCTTCTGCTGCGCCATCGCCTGCCGGCCAGCGCCGACGTTGGCGACGTTGATCGCGCCACCTGCGGGGGCAAGATTGCCGTGCTGCGTCGAGAACAGCGCATAGCCGTCGCCCATAATCGGGTTGCTCAGCACCAGACCCCAAACGAGATCGCTTTCCAGATCCGCCGCCTTGCGACCGAACATCACCGGGATACGCCCAAACAGGTTCTGATCATCGTTGACGATCGCCTGCCGCGTGATTGGAATGATGCGGCCATAGGTCTGAAGCTGGTAGAACAGCCCGCTGTCGGTCAACGCGCCACGCTTGAACTCGCCATTCTCCGGCACGAGCAAGAGCGATGGGGCATCCCCAAGGCCGACGATGTTGGTCGGCTTGAAGTCGGGGAGCGTGCCTACCGAGACGAGCGGCCGAAAGGTCTGCGGCGCGGCGGTGAAAGCCGCACGAACGCGCTTGTTCGAGGCAGCGGCGAGCGCGAAGGCGAAGTCGCTGGTGGTCAGCGCACCATAGCGCATGCCGAGCGCGGCACCCGCCACTTCAAGCCGGCCCATGCCGGTTGCGCTGATGCCGGTCCGGCTCAGGTTGTCGCGCGCCAGTTCCATAAGCGTCATGCCCCGGAACTCACGTGCGGCCGTCATGCGCTGATCGTGCGATACGCCCGCCACGTCGGTCAGCTGGATCGACGGATTGACGCGCAGCGTGACCGCGTCTTCGACCGCCTGCCGATAGCCTTCGCTTTCGGTGCCGCTCGCACCTGCGCGCGCCGAGACTGAGCCGCGCTGCCGGCTCTCGAACAGACGCGTGTTGACCGCCTCGTACAGGTCGGCCTCGGTCAGCGGAGTGGTTTCGTTGCGAGCGATCAGACCGCGCGCGAAATCACCGCCGAGCGAGTCGTCACGATCGCACAGCGTAAGAATACGCGAGGCCGCGATAGCGCGTGCGGCAGGTGCCGTCGCGGGGGCGACGGGATCGACCACAACGACTGCGGCCGGTTCGGTACGTGCCGCCGCAGCAGCAGGGACAATGACGGTAGCGGACGCAGCCGCGCCGCCGGGGAGGTTGCGTCGCATTTCTTCTTCCTCTTGGTTTCCGTGAGTGATGCCCGGAGCGGATCGAACCACGGCGTTCGGATCTGCGGGAACAGGGACGAGGCTGGCTTCCAGCAATTCCCAAGCGACTGCGCGCCAGGTCTCGTTGTCGGTGTCGTTGACCTCGACCATCTGCCACCGGGTGACATGGTAGCCGATCGAGATCGCGCGCAGATCGCCCGCGAGGACGCGCGCTTCGATCTCCCGGCCGCGATCACTGTCGGCGAACTGGATGACGCCGATCAGCTGGGCGTTGTCGATGCGCACCGACAGGATGCGGCCGAGAACGGCGTCAACTTCATACTGGTTGTGCGTGTCGAGCAGCGGGCAGATGCCCGATTGCACGCGCGTGAGGTCGATCGCCTCGGCGCTGATCTCCAGTTCTTCGGTGAAATAGTAACGCTGCACCGGCGAGCCGGCTGACAGCACTGCCTCAACCGTACGCGCCGCGCTGTCATAGCTTTCCGGCGCAACCGAAAGCGCGCGCGTGCCGCGCCCGTTCGACTGCGGCTGGCGCCGTTCCTCCGGATCGATCGTCGCAGGCGGGGTGTTACGCGTCAGGATCGGCTTGTCGGGGTCGAGCAGCGGCGCATTGCGGGCTTTGCGAGGCTTTGGGGCCGTGCCATCGCTGGTCAGCGGCGTGGACACGCGAGCGGGAGCCGCCGCGCTATCGCACGGGGCCAAAGGCGGCTTCTTCATGATGTTGCTCCGGTTAGGCGGCTTTCTTCGCCGCAGTCTTGTTGCCATCCTCGGCACCGGTCGCGATCTGCGACCCCGGCAGGGCGGTATTGAAGGTCAGCCCAAGCTTAGCTTCCGTCGCGTTATCGTCGGAGATCTCGCTCATCAGCTCTTCGTAATCGTAACCGCGTGCGTTCACTAGGTTGCGCCGGCTTTCGAGGCCGAACGCCATCTGCAAGGCCTGGCCGGTCGCCTCTTTGGCCTCGTCGATGCTTTCGAACGGGGGAGGCGTCCACTTGCACTCGTAAGTGCGCGCGGCCACCAGTCCGAGCGTGATCGCATCGTCGACGAACCAGCCGAAAATCCGATCCAGCGCGACCGGGATGATCGTCAGGTACGTCACCCGGCCGACGCTGCGCCGAAACTCGATGTTGCCGGCCTTGTAGCTCGAATAGTTGATGTTCGAGAGGTCGCCGAAATGCTCGTACATGACGCCGGTGCCAGCCGCTGTCGCGAACAGGTTGATCTTGACCGCCTCGCCTAGCCCGCCAGCCGGTTTCGGATCGCTGAACTTGATATCCTCGCCCACCCGGAGCGTCTCGATCATGCCCGGCTCGAAACTCTCGATCACATGACCGTCGTCGCCAGTTTCGCGGTCACCGAGGGCAACATCGGCTACGTCTTCGGCCATCGTGCGAAAGCCGACGAAGCAGGACTCGATCTTGCGCCGAACGAGATCAGCTTCAAGGCTGTCGTCGATGTCGTCGAGCTTGCGCAGCACCGGCTCGAAGATGCTGTTGCCGCGCCGCTGCCCCTCGTCCTCTTCCACGAAGAGGTGGATCACCTCATCGGCGGGAAAGCGGATAGAGTCGTTGGTCCAGCGCGCGGTGCCAGGGCGTTTCTTGTAGAAGTGATAGGCGATCGGACGATCGTCATCGTCATACTCGATGCCGTCTGTGATGTTCAGATCGAACTTGGCGGTTGCGAGCATTTCCGGGCCAAGCACCTGCAAGCGCAGCGGCACACCGGACTTCACCTTGCCGTAACGGCGCACGATGAACACCTCACCCGGCGACAGCATCTTGCCAACTGCCAGTTCCTGAAGGCCATAGAAGTCGCGGCGACCCTTCCAATCCGCGACCGTGATCCAGTCTTTCCAGAGCCGTTGCAGCGTCTTCGAACCCTTCGGCACGCCAGTAATGCCCCAGCCGACGATGTTGTTCAGCAGGACATTCTTGATCTTGCGCGCATACGGGTTCGTCGCAACCAGCCGCTCGATCGCCATCCGATTAACGACGCGCGCCGGGCGCCCATCGTTCGGGTTGCCGGTGTTGACGTTCCAGTTCGCGTCGGACTTGTCGAGGAACCGCCGACGCGGCTGGGTGCGCTTGCCGGTTTGGTCCAGCACGCTGAGTTGCGTGCGGGCCATCGCCCGCGACACGGCGTGGCGCGGCGCTACTGCCGCGATCATGCGATCGAGGATGCTCACCGGCGCCGAAACCGGCCGTAGGTGGTGCGGACGCGGCCCTGCGCGGTTGCGCCGGCTGAGACAACCTCCGCGCGGATCACGTTCCTCACCTGCAACATCTTGTCGGCATCCTGATATCTGGTTGTACGACCGTCAGCGAACGTGACGCTGCTCACGTTGTTGGCGATGGCCTTGTCGATCGCGTCGAGGTCAGCCTGCGTCCATGCCATCGTCAGCGTTTCCTATTGATCCAGGTCGATCCGCGTTTCGTGAAGCGGTTCGGCTTGGCCGGTTTGGTTGGCGGCGCCGGTTTGACCGGTGCCGGTGTCGGCGCGGGATGCTCGCTCGCCTCAACTGGTTTTGCATTGGCCGGCTCCGGGAACAGCAACACGGCGTCGCCGCCCTGATCGGGCACGCGGAATGCGGCTGGAACCCAGCGCATATGCGTGCGCGACTGCGCAAAAGGTGGCCGAAGGATCGCGGCATAGGCGGCGACGAGCAGATCGAGCGTTTCGTTGCGCGGCCTGACCTTCTCCCACTTGCCCTTGCGCAGTTCTTCCGCCGTGATCTCGTCGACGTGATGATCAAGCAGGCGCCCGGTCGCGCCTTCATCCTGCCC